>SXGS01370236.1_pt1 | contig 29071 bp, 25 predicted proteins | sample 3174681 | NCBI WGS metagenome assembly SXGS01 (sample SAMN11356861, study PRJNA531348) | freshwater metagenome | isolation source: freshwater sample F1-80 | place: China: Fuxian Lake, Yuxi | collected 2017-12-25 | reverse complement strand
GCTCCGAGGCAATGTTCGTGGTGCGCGAGCAGCTTGAAAACTAGCTCAAGCCGCCCTATCAAATAACAAATAGCTTTGGGACCGACTCGGAATAGTTCTCAGAGTGACTTCTTTGCGCGGCGTTTCTGCTGCCAGCGCGCCCCAAAGCAACTTAGCCGATTGGCAGATGGGAATTTACCAATACAAGCCCGAAGCGCAAGCGAGTGAGAGCCTGGATTGACTGGTGCGTGGTTTCGGCACTCGCTTGCACTTCGGGCTTGTATTGGCAAATTCCCATCTGCCGCTCGCCTTGCACGAACCTCGGTTGACATTTCGTGCGTATTCAAACTAAGTTGATCGGGGTTCCTTAAGAATTCTCCAGCGTTCGTTTGTGGAAAACTCTTCGGTTTTCAGCGATAGCTGAAAAGGGATGTGGAATCTTAGTCAGCGACGATCCCGGCAACACGCAGATCGATTTGGCTGGTGCTTTCAACCCTACATCTCGCTGGCGTTTATTCCGTTCATTTGGCAAATCGCGATTTATGAATACTGACGAAACAACAGCCAGAGTGCCTCGTTTTGCGATCGCTTTGATTCTGGCGTGCCCAGTACTTTTGATTGGAGTCTTAATTCTGGCGGTCGTTGAGCGAAATCTCATCATCCCGCCGCGGGGTGTCGTGTCGCTGACCACTTTTGCCGAGGTCATGCCGCCTGCCAAGAAATTCGTCCGAGTCGATTTGGGAGGTGCACCGCGTTTCGTCTGGATAGGCGAAAAGGTCAGTTGGGCGTTTCGATCGGGCCCGCCATGCTACGTTTTTGATTCCAGCGGGAAACTCGCCGAATGGGACTGGGAAACTGGGACTGGGCAGAACACATCAGCGCTCGCGAAAATGGCTCAAAATGCCGCGTCGATTACCGTCGACGATGCAATGGCCTATATTCTTGCTCCTGTTGCGGGAGATTAACTCAGTCCCCGTCCAGTATATCGATCATGCAAGAAATGCTACGATGAGAACTCGTTCGCAAGTAGCGATGTAGTTTCACACAAACGGTAGCATCAGGTGTATTGCATGTCTCACGTTCGCCCGAACTTGGCCGAGGCTCGGACAAAAATTGTGGCTACCGTCGGCCCAGCATGCGATGACGAATCGATTCTGGCCGAAATGGTCAACCACGGAGTCGACATATTTCGTATCAATGCTGCTCACGGCAATCGAGAGAGTTTTGCCGCTACCGCTAACAAGATCAAGCGAGTGCGAGAAATCACCGGAGTTCCGGTCGCAATTTTACTAGATTTGGCTGGTCCCAAAATTCGGCTAGGCCAGTTGCACCAAGACCCGTTAGAAGTGGACGTAGGAAGTGAGCTAACGTTTATTCGCGGCGATGTGTGTACTGAACCCGGCCAGCTCTGCAATAACTACAAACGGCTGATTGACGAAATCGCGACTGGCGACAAAATCATGCTGGCCGATGGCACGATCAGTTTGCAAGTGATCGACAAAAGTAAGGATTCGGCACGCTGCAAAGTGCTTAATAGCGGCACGATTCGCAGCCGGCAAGGAATCAATCTGCCGGGTGTCTCGTTGAGCGTTTCGGCGATGCGACCGGAAGATATCGAGAACGCAATTTGGGCCGCCCAAAACGAGATCGACTTCATCAGCCTCAGCTTTGTGCGTTCCGAACAGGACGTGCTGAGCTTGAAAAATCTGCTGAATTCCCTCGATAGCTCTGCGCTGGTAATTGCCAAAATCGAAAAACGCGAAGCCCTCCAGCGACTTGAACAGATCGTCGAGGCTACCGATGGCGTGATGGTCGCGCGAGGTGATTTAGGTGTCGAAATCGATGTCGCTGAGACTCCAGTGGCCCAAAAACGCATCATCCAAGTCTGCCGCGAAAAGATGAAGCCGGTTATTGTCGCCACACAGATGCTCGAGAGCATGCATACTAACCGCAGGCCAACTCGAGCCGAAGCGTCCGATGTTGCCAACGCGATTCTCGACGGTGCCGACGCCTGCATGCTCAGCGGAGAAACAGCGATCGGCCAGTTTCCCGTCTTGGTCGTTGAAACCATGAACCGAATCATGGTACACACCGAACAGATGCTGCGCAATCAACCGCCAAACACTTTGGCCAAAACGTTTGATCGTGTGCACCCGATTACTTCCGCAGTAACTTTTAACGCAGCCAACATCGCTGAGTCGATTGGAGCCAAAATCGTCGTCATCGCCACTCGTTCCGGCGGGACCGCGTGGGTCAAGTCCAAACAACGCAACTTCGTACCAACCTTAGGTGTCAGCAATTCCGCATCGACTCTTCGCCGCATGTGTTTATTTTGGGGAATCATGCCGCTGGCCGTGCAAAATATCGATCAACCGCAGGTATTAATCGACGAGATTGCCAAGTGGGGCCGCGAACACGGCTTTTTGGCCAGCAGCGACCGCGTCGTTTTCGTGACCGGTACAGGGGTCATGAACCATACCCACAACTTGTTGGTCGTCTACGAAGTTCCCGCTTGAGCGCGCGCCCCTACAGCAGACGCATGCCGATGCTTAGCGAATCGGACTGACCGAGATGCTCAGGAACGTCGCGTCGGTAGTTGGATCATGCCCCTGTAGTGAAATCGGACCAGCGCCGACTTTCGAACCTCGACGAGGATTTTCGTGCGGCGCTCGATCATCGATGAAATCGATCATCTGAACTCCGTTGACCCAACTGACGAGATGGTTGCCAGCAGCCAACAAAGTCAGATACGTCGGTGTGGTCCCCTCTCCAATCACCATCCTCGCGGCTTGGCGACGAAAAATCGCTCCCGCCCCTGCGTCTGCCGGACGCATTCGATCTCCATCCACGATCGCATGATTAAGTTGGCATTCGTAACCATCGAGCATCGAATCGCGCACACAACGAAAGAATATTCCTGAATTAACCTGTGGCTGAGCCAGCTTGTATTTGGCTTGCAACAAAAAGTCGCCGAAATCTGCTTTCGACTGAAGTTGTCCCAGCCCGCCTTGCAGATGCAGACCCTCGGGCACGACGGTTACCGTCAGTTTTTCCTTTTCTGATTTCGTCCAATCTTTCTCCCAATCCTGGTCGAGCAATAAGTGCTTTTGGGAAATCGGGCGCAACCAGATATTGCGAAACTCGATTCTTCCCTGATTGTGCTGCAAACTGATATGGCCTCTGCCAAGCTTGGTCTTGTCGGTAAGCTCCATGATGGGTTTGTCATCCAGCGAAACCTTGACTTGATCGCCTTCAAGTCGAATATGGAAAGTGTGCCATGCCGTCGTATCGATGGCCCCGAGATCCTGCGGTTCAAGTTTCTGACGCTTGACGAAACTTCCTGTGGGAAACGGATTGTCTGGTGGCGCGATATTCAGCTCCAGCGAGTCTCGCGCGGGATCTTCAGGGCTGGGCGGGGTGCGCAAGAATACGCCGCTGTTGGTCTGAGCATCACAACGAAAGTCGACTTTCAACTCGTAGTCTGCCAACTGAAAACTCGTGCACAAGAAACTCGGTTCGCCGGCATCGACTCGAATCGTCCCCTGTTCGACGCGCCAATTTGCTTCACCGGCTACCAACCAGCCGAACAGTGATTGCCCGTCAAATAAACTGATCCAACCCTCTTTCAACAAATTTTCCGGTAGAGCTGCAGCCAACAATTTCGTCGCGTCCAGCTCGTAGGCTTGAGGAGCCGAAAGCGCTAGCGTGGATTTGCTGTTTGCTTGGTCGCCCGTGGAAGCACTATTAGCATGGCTGGTAGTTGCTGCACTCACCGCAGCCGAAGAATCGACCGCGGCCGGCGCTTTTGCAGAATTCGATTCGCTGCGGCAGCCAATTGAAAATGAACAGAGAACTAGAAATCCTACACGAACGAAAATCGAATCGCCAAGACTGCAAAGCCACATGATCGGAAAAGTCCCCAAAGGCCACAGGCTGAGAATTTTGTCTAATTTAGAAAGCGGACTGGGCTCAGTATATACCTCAGTCCTCGATTTCGATAATTACTTGCGAGATCAGTTGCTGGCCGATTTTTGGACATTCCTGAGGTAGTGACTCATGAACGTTCTCTGGGGCAACTGTGAGTTCGATCTGATTGCGGTTCGACAGCACTTGATCAACTCTAGCACGATAGGCGCTGTCGCCCGTAGGAATCAGTTGGCTGACGTGTTCATTGACTGAAACATTTAGAGAACACGCGACAAGAACACGCAATGTCAGAAAAACTTGTTGGCCGGACTCAATTCCCGTCGGACGATTGAAGAAACGACGATATCGCACTGCTTTACGAGTACCGTCGACATACCGACTATCCCATGGCTCTCTTAATCGAATCGAGTGTGCCATCCAACGAGCGCTATTGCGTCACGAACTCATTTGCAGCCGACATCTGAAATACTTGCCGAGTACCGGGAGATTCCAAGCGAATCGAGACTTTAAGGCCCCGCAGATCTACCGGAAAAGGTGGCCGAGTCTCCATTTCAGCAAAATCATCAGCACCGCGGTTAGCATCGTTGTCCAAGCCATCCGTTCCCGCATCGATATAATCCCTACGCAGTACCGCGATATTGCTGACATCTGAACCATTAAAGCCACCGTATAGTCGTTGGGCATTGTCGATCTGCACAACACCACCGACAATTCCAATTTCCGCCTGCCTGAGTCCGTCGGTTTCATACCGCGTGGTCCATGAATCAAAGGTCGGCTGCATAATTAGAGGCAACAGGACTGGCCCAACAATTTTTCCAGAACCGTACAAGGAAGCTGTAATTCCGCTGGCTTGAACCCCACTAAACTCGGTCACAATATTCGACGAAAGTGGAGTCTTGTAATAGTCAGCAGCGAGCCTGGCGACCTTGCGTCCCCACATCAGGTCGACGTAACCGCCATATCCCGTGATTGCTGACGATGGAGACTTTGAGTTTAACGGGGTCGCGAACGAACCGGGCACATATCCCAAATCGTTGGGTGTAACGATAACGTCATCACTTCCCGACGCGCCTAAGGCAGCAACGTCTATCACGCCATTGGAGTGTGCCGGAAGACCATCGACTCCGTTCATAGTAATGATGGGCATGCTCGAATCGTAGACCTTGCAGTCAAACGCCAGCACATCGCTCGACAAAACATCCTCACCGGTTCGGTCGGAACGCAGAGCGTATGCTGGGTGAAGGAATCCTGTCCCAGTAGCGGGATCGGGGCCAGTAGCGGGATCGGGGCCAGTAGCGGGATCGGGGAATGTTCCGCCGGTATGCACTGAGAGAGCGCTCGTTAAGGCCAGCAATGGCATCGTGGTGGAAGCATTGCTAAACCGAATTGGAATTTGGCAATGCGCAAAACGATTGGCTGGATTCATGAGATCTTCCAAACTGTTCGCTGCGACACGATCTAGGACGCCATCCGGAGTAAATATACGCCGAATTGAAAGATCGCAAGTTTGATGAGCTGCCGACATATCGCACAAATAGAGCGGCAATCCGGCTTGACGTCCAGCGACTAGGAATGGTGGGTATTGCACACCGTTTACGACAGGGGGCGACAGATGAAACGGTAGACTTGGTTCCGTGCCCGCATAAACGGTATTTAAATCCGGACGAATCAACAGTGCGCGATAGTGCAGGCGAAAGGCGTCCGGAATGCCATTGACGTCAGCATCGAGAAAAGAGGTTGGCGAGCCGACGAGGACTTCTTGATTGAATCCTTCGTTGCCAATATTGGAAACCACCGGCTGCATGAAGACCGCTACTTCAGCATGCTGCGCTGCGATCGTTACGGGCTCTAAGTCATCTGGGATAGTATTGTTGTTCTGGTCCAAATTGTAGTTGGGGATCGACTTTCTCAGCACGCACAAAGGTACTTTGCCAGTGAACCACGAGTCGCCTGCTCGGCAGGTATACATCAGAATATCGTCGAAATCACCGTATCGGCTAAGGCTGTGACTTACGACAGTGCATGTATAATCTGTCGTGGATCCTTCAAAATATTCCAAGTAACCAGTTCCGCTGGACGAGTCGGCAGGTGGCCGAGGATTGACAGTCAAATTATTTAGATCGTGGCGAATCTTGTAGACGATACTGCGCAAGCGGTTATTCATCTCAAGGGCCGCTCGGCCCTGCTTCATGGATTCGCCGACCATCTTGAAGATTTGCGCCAGCGAGAGCATCATCAACAATGTAGCTGTTGTGGCAACCAGTACTTCGGTCAACGTAAATGCTTTGCGGTGCGATTTACTTCGCGCATGAAACATGAAGAGTTCCTTCAGCGGCTTTGCGAACGATTCTAAGTTACGACAAGATGAGTACCAGCATCGCCTGGGGCGAAACCTATGTGACGTTTATCCGACAAACTGCAGTCAAAGCCTTTTTCCTAAGTTTACTCCCCAATTACAACATTGCACAACGATAAGCCCGACAAGTCAAGCCAAAGTGCAGCTATTTCTCGCATCCGCCCCTTCGTCGGACCGGCGCTGGTAAGTTTGATTGCTCTGGTGATCGTGGCACCCGCGATCAGCGAATCGTTGTGGATAGATGAACTTCATACCGCTTGGAGCGTTGATGGCAGTTTTGGTGAATTGCTCGAACGAACTGCCCAGGGGAACCAGACTCCGACCTATTTCGTTTTTCTTTTTTCGCTTGTTAAGACACTTGGGTTGAACGAATGGACGTTGAGAGTCCCCTCAATGATCGGGTGGATAGCAACTCTTGGAGTCTTGTTGGCGATAATCCGAAATACGAAATCGACCACGTTCGATCGCTCGCTGATCCTGGGCTGGGCGATTTTGGATCGCATTCAGTGGTTCTTCGCCACCGAGGCTAGACCGTATTCATTCGTCCAGTTGTTAAATCTCCTGGCATGGGTCGCTGCGTGGAGACTGTTGGAATGCAGATTGAACTCGACAAGTCACGACAGTAGATCGAGGCGCTATCAAGGAATGTGGTGCCTGTGTGCCACGCTGGCAATCTACTGCCATCCGACAGCCGCATTGGTCACTGTTTGGCAATGGTGGACGGTATTAGGTATTTTCCTCGCAAACTCAACGCAAGAACTGCCGCGCCGGGGGCTAGCGCCCTGCCGCTCACCTTCATCAGACCAGTCGTCGGGATGGCGCACGACTTGGATAGCGTTTGTAGTGTCTTGGTGTGCGGTCGGTCTAGCCGCGATTGTCTTGTGCCTGCCCGTTGCGTGGACCATGAAGTCAGTATGGGCGCATCGATCGCAATGGAACAGTTTTGCCGGCGCTGGTTCCATTTGGAAATCCCTCGAATTGTTCCCTGCGGTCCCAATTCTCGTTCCGCTGATCGTTTTCGTGGCAGCCAGTTTCTGCCTGCGACTGCTGTGGCAGCGGCTGCATGAGTCAAATCGAGCTGAACGAAAGCACGCTGGCTCAACCGTTTCTTCGGCAGGCAATCAGCCGTCTAGTGTGAATATTCTCAACATCTATCTCTTTGTATTTTGGACTCTGGCGGCTTTCGGACCGTGGGCCACCGGTTTTTGTGCAGCGTATCTAGATATTGCACCCATATTTCATCGACGGTATTTGATCTCTTGTTCGATGCCGTTGGTTGTTCTCGGTGGCCTAATCCTGTGCACAATTCCCAGCCGTTTCGGGAGATTGGCTGCCGGGCTGATCGTAATTGCAAGCTTGGTTTTTCATCAGGGGACAAGCACCCTTGTATTAACACAGGGGCAACTCGTCGGAGCATTGCGAGGTGAACATTGGCGCGAGGCATCTCGATATGTGGCATCCCAATTCGCTGCAGGAGACCGCATTTGGTGCTCCAGCCAACTGATCGAAGGCAATCTCCAGCAATGGCCTCCGCAAGAGCAGCTTGCCAATTATCTGTCTTTCCCACTGGCCAGCATTTACCGGCCGCAAATGTTCAGTGACGATGGTACCGAAACAGATTCGTTGCCCAACCACTCCAGTTTTTGGATGTCGGCCCTCCAGCAGTCATTAACCCTTGAAGGGCGGCCCTCAAATCGTGTCCGTGGTTGGCTGGTATTTCGTGGGCGTGTGGACGATTTGCGTAATAGAATTGTCCGTTCCAATAAATCCGGATCGATGCAGGGACACAAAATCGTTTTATTGAGCGATCGACCGTTCGGAACAGTCAGCGTTGCAAACATCGAGTTTCGCAAAACCGCCACTGGCGACCGCGAGGAGTTGCTTGATGGACGCGGGTGAATGTTGCCATAATAGATCCCAGTGCGCCGTAATTAGAAGGTTGACATGATTATCAATCAAAAGAACAGCGAAACCTACAATCCAGACTCAGATGGCAAACCCGTGGGAACGGGCTGAGAAAGATTGAGCTGAAGCCGAGGTTGAACGATTAAAGAAGTTGATCGAGTCGATGACGAGCGCCTAACTGACTAGCCGTCATTTACGCTGAAAATTGGATCGTCACGCAGCGAATCGGTCTGACCTGGACCATTGTCTTCGCTCCCGCAAGTGACAGAGTTCGGTGCGAATTTGCTTACATTCTCCACAACGGAATCATGAAATGCAACGATTAGTCGTACGCCCGGATCAGTTGGATCTCGATTCTCCTGGACGGCGTGATTATTGGTTGGCGTTAGAGCACGATAGTATTTGGGGTGATCATCTCCTGCCGCTGACGGTGATGGTGGGTCCAGAAACGCGTGACGGCCAAGGTTTGGTGGTGTTTGGATCGAACCACGGCAATGAATACGAAGGGCCTGTGGTAATCAAGCATCTGCTGCGCGAGATTCGCTTGGCTGATGTGCGCGGTCGTTTGATCTTGATTCCCGTGCTCAATCCGGCCGCATTTCTGGCGGGAACGCGTGAAAGTCGCTTGGACGACGGCGTAAATTTGAACCGCGCATTCGTCGAGGGAGCCGGCGTAATACCGTCGCTGGCCGGTATTACGCACCGTATCGCGTCATTTGTCAGGGCCCATATCTGGCCGCGCGTACATATGGTGATCGATCTGCACTCAGGCGGCGACGTTGCCCGGTTTTCATTGTGCGCGAATTTCCATCCGCTCGAAGATGCCGAGCTAGCTCACCGTATCGAGCAAACTGCGCGTTGGTTTGGTACACCATCGCTGATGGTCTATCAAAATCAAACGCCTGGCCTGCTGCCCAGCGAAGCCGAACGGCTGGGAAAGATTACAGTGGGAACCGAACTTGGTTGGGGACGTTCGATTAACCCTGAAGGAGTCCGGTATGGGCGTCAAGGTGTCCTAGCCGCCGCGATCAACAACCAACTACTGCATGGTACCATCGAGCCGATCGCGCACCACAAAGCAGGTACGCAGCGCAAGCTGGCCATGGTTGATCGCGAGTGTTTCATCGTCGCGCCATTTGCCGGTCACTACGAACCGCTCGTAGAGTGCGGAACCAAAGTCCATCGCGGCCAAACCGTCGGACTATTGCACGATTTCGATCGGATCGATCTCGATCCATGGCCCTGTATCGCCGCACACGATGGAGTCGTACTCGCCCAAGCTTGGGTAGCTCCCGTTCCCAAAGGACAACATATCGTTGTCGTAGCCCATGAGCTGCAATGACGAATACGAATCCTGACAAATGATTTTCAGTGCGGCACGTTCAAATGCTAGACCCGCCTTAACTCAGCTTAGAGAGAGCGTTCTTGGCAACCGTTACGCATTCGCGAATCTCGGCGATTGGATCCTTGGGATTTTCTTCGTACTCCAACGAAAGCGCGCCGTCGGCGGGGAATCCCACTTCGACCAAGGCGGCAAAAACTCCGGCGACATCGAGATGTCCTTTCCCGAGAATTACGCCTTTGGTCTTATTGGTCATTTCCGCAAAGTCCTTGAGGTGAACTCCGTATAGCCTGCCCTTCAAGGCGCGCACAACTTCCGTGGGTCGTTCGCCGGATCGAATGTAGTGGCCAAGGTCAGCGCAGGCACCGATGCGCACATCGTGATTCTCGATCGCGCGCAAGACGTCGACGACTTTGTTGTATCGAGTTGTGGGCCCGTGGTTGTGAATCGCGATACGGATATTGAACTCTTTCACCAGCTCGTCCAGATTCGCAAACGACTCAGGATCTGGGTCGGCGGTGATCGTGGGAATTCCGGCCGCTTTAGCAAACTCGAATAACTTGCGATTTGTAGTCGAGTCTTTCCCGAAGCGGTTGACGCCGTGCGCTGAGATGGACATTCCTAGTCCTGCGACTTTGTCTTTGACCTCTGAGATCGTTTCATGCGAAGCATCGATCGGCAACATTCCGCCATAGAATTCGACTTGCTCAAAGCCGAGGTCTTTGGCATGCCGCAAGGCTGTGTCTAGATTCTTTTCGAACCCGCGCAGCGAGTACAGTTGAATACCTAGTCTAAGACTGTGTTTACCAGCCGCTTGCAGGGTAGGTGCGAACTTTGCAGCACCCGCCACTATTGCAGTTGCAGAGGCAAGCGCGGTGAATCGGCGTCGGTTGATAGTAAATTGTTGTGACATGTAGACGGCTTCTCCACGTGTAACTGGGGCTTGAGGCATGGGGTCGGTGCCGGTGCATTCGACAAATTCCAACCCGCAAGGATTTCAGGCGTGACTCAAGAAAAGGCCAAGGACGAACACCGAAAACTACCCTTGCAAGTGCGATGCCGGCTGTTTTTAACGTTTTCTTGAACCACACAGATTTCCAAATTATAGGATCGTTTGCGACTTCGGCGAGCAGTTGACACCTATTCTGAGCGATTGGAATTGGGGCCATGACTGTCAATTGCTTGGCAATTTGTATAGATTGTATTGAACAAAGTGAGCCATGACCGCGCGATGCGCAGCAAGTGGAGAAAATCAGCGGTTTAGATTGATTTTTTTCGAATTGCGGGTGGCTGCGGTCGCGGTTATTCTCCTAAACTATGGTGGGGAGAAGTTGAAGTTCGGTTTTGTAATTGGAGAAAATAAGTATGCGCAAATTAACGGCAATGACTTGTGCTTGGGTCAGCCTGAGTCTCCTGCAGGTGGTTCCGGTTTTAGCCTGTCCATTTTGCGCAGCAGTTCAGCAAACCCTGCGGCAAGAAATGGCGTCCATGGACGCTGTGGTGCTGGCAAAGATTGTCAAGGGCGGCCAAACCGAGACCGATGCTGAGTTCGAGATCTTGGACGTCGTCAAAGGCGACAAACTGGCGGCCACGGGAAAGAAGATTCGCGCCGCGTATTTTGGTAGCGCTCCTGCGGAGACTGTGTTCTTGATTATGGGAGTCGATCCACCCGAGCTGCTTTGGTCGTCGCCTTTACCGGTCACAGCCAAAGCGATCGATTACATCAAAGCAATTGCCAAATTGCCCGAAGCGGCTCAAGAACAGTTGCTGTTCTACATCAAGTATCTCGAACATGACGACAATCTGCTGGCGCGCGACGCCTACGACGAATTCGCGCAAGCGGATTATAAAGAAATCAAACTGATCAAAGACAAGATGGATCGGCCGCAGGTTTTGAAGTGGATTCAAGATGTTAATTTACCGCCTGATCGCAAGCGTTTGTTCTTGGTGATGCTGGGCGTGTGTGGCAAACCCGAAGACGCGCAGTTGATTGAAAAACTGCTCAAGAGCGAGGACCCCAACCGGCGTGCTGGGTTGGATGCGATGATCGCGTGTTATGTGACCTTGCGAGGAGCGGATGGGTTGCCATTGATCGAAGAATTATTTTTGAAAAACAAACAAAGCCAATACGCGGATACCTACTCAGCGATTATGGCGCTGCGTTTTCACGGTACCGAGGGAGGCATCGTCGAACGGAAAAGAGTATTGCAAGCGTTGCAGATCATTTTGCAGCGTCCTGAACTAGCTGACTTGGTCATCCCCGATCTTGCTCGGTGGGAAGATTGGACTCAAATCGATCGGTTGGTCGAATTGTTCAAGAAAGCTGATGATAAGACAAGTTGGGTGCGAGTCCCAGTGATTAATTACCTGAGAGTATGTCCATTGCCGGAAGCCGCCAAGCAACTTCAGGAATTGGAGGCGATCGATCCCGCCGCGTTTAAGCGTGCCAAGACGTTTTTCCCTGTGCCCCAGCCCGTAACAACGCCTGCCGCGAAACAGACTTCGTCAATTCGGTTGCCCACCGGAACCGATGGCATAGCTGGCAAGAAGCACGACAAACCAGCCGACGACCGGCTCGGTGAATTGCCAGGCGCAACGGCGAGTCGTGCTGCTGATATTTCAACGGAGGCCATTGTGGTAGTGCCATCGAACCGTTTCAACGCTGCTTGCGTAATGCTGATGGCCGCCAGTTCGGTTGGGATTGCTATGTGGTTGGCAATTACTGGCGCTGGGAACCACGGCGTGCTGGCTCGAGCTTGGGCGCATGTCGGTGCAAAATCCACGGGTGTATAGAGGTAAGCAAAGATGAGTGGGTTTTCGGGCGCTATCGTGCAACCGCCTTCGGCACCTTTATCTTCGGGCGACGAATTAGCGTACCAGTCGGTCAGCCGTGGTGCAGTTGCATCATTTATTCTCGGCCTACTATCGTTGGGATCGTTTTGGTTTGTTGCGCTGTTGATATTGCCCTTCGCCGGAATAAGTATCGGTTTGGCAGCGCTGCGAGCGATCCGAAAATATCCTGACGAATTGCTGGGAAAACCGCTGGGAGTGATTGGGGTCTTTATGAGTTTGGCGACTATGATTGCCGCCCCAACAATGCACGCGTATATCTATGCCACGGAGGTTCCGCCAGGTTACCAAAGGTTGCCGTTCAGTGACTTGAAAAGCCCGTCGGGCGCAACGGATGCTCCCACCGAGGCCGCTCTGGCCATGCACGGCGTAAAGGTTTTTATTGCGGGTTACATCCATCCAAGTTCGATGGATTCTCCTCAGGCGAAGAAGTTTGTGCTGGTGCCCGATCTTGGCACTTGCTGCTTTGGTGGCCAACCGCCATTGACCCATATGATCGAAGTGACGCTGACCGGTGACCAGCTCGCCACCCGTAGCTACCGGCGCCAACGGCTGGCCGGCACTTTGCAGGTCAACTCGGCTATCAAGCCAATCGCTGAACTGACAGGCGTCTTCTACCAATTGAAAGCGGACATTATCAAGTAAGTGTGCAACCTGAGGTTGCTTCTTGAGGCTCGGTAAGTGTACGCTTAAGACTTATTGGAACGGAAATTGGAGGAATAAGAGCCACAATTGTCCTTTTACCATGGTCCGCTGGGCGCTGGGGAACGGCCTGTCCAGCTTTTGGACTGCCCAAGTTGGACGGCTCAACCCTAATCGCGTTGGTATCAAGATCGGAGCCCTTTGCGCCATGGAAAATGTGACTCGTCGATGGGCACGTTGTGTGTTGTTGAGCATATTTCCTGTGCTGCTGGTTCCACCGGCCAGCCAAGCGCAACCACCCAAAGCCGCTGAACCGCCACAGAATATTCGCAAACCCCTGCGAGTCAAAGGCGACTATACCTTTGACGACCTCAAGTTCGAAATTGAAAAGGGTGGCAATTTCGAGCGTTCGATGCTAACCAAGCAAATCGAGGAAATAGATAAAAAGCCGATGCGCATTCGCGGATATATTCTACCGACGAGCACATACAGGCAGAGTGGAATCACCGAGTTTGTGTTGGTGCGCGACAATATGGAATGCTGCTTCGGTCCAGGTGCAGCAATCTATGATTGCATTATGGTTCAGATGGAAAAAGGCAAAACTGCCAACTTTTCTGTACGCCCGGTTGCAGTTCGCGGAAAGTTCGCAATCGAAGAATATCGAGATACCGATGGCAGTCTTCTAGCCATCTATAAGCTGATCGCTAGTGAGGTAAAATAGCGAGTGTTCTTTCTTGCGGACCGCAATCGTCACATTCCGGTTTTGACAACTCATGGCGATAAGGCGAGCGGCAGAATGATTCTTACCAATACAGGCCCGATGCGCAAGCGAGTGGGTCAATCCTGGTACGTACGCACTCGCTTGCGCTTCGGGCTTGTATTGGTAAGAACCAATCTGCCGTTCGCCTAAACGCGACATGCATCCGGGTTGTCGTCCGAGTCCTTCGTACTTGGGTGTGTTGAGTGCGTTCTCTCTACTTTCACTGGCACTAGGCCCAGGAATTCGAGTGCATCATGAAATTACGATCGAACTGCTTATCTCGATTGCTACCAGAGATTCTCGTAGTGGTTTTTGCCCACGCCACTTGGGTGAACGCAAACGATGCAACGCAGATTTTCGAAAGGCGCGTCTTGCCGTTGGTAAAGTCAGAACGAGCGTCCAGTTGCCGCGAGTGCCATTTGGCTGGGATCGATTTGCGGCAGTATGTGCTGGAGGATAGTGCCAAGACATTTGCGGCGCTAGCGGTCGCTGGGTTAGTAGATGCGGAGAAACCGGCGAAGTCGAAGTTATTAACCTTCATTTCGCGACGGCCCGAGAAGGAAGACCCGCTGCTGGCGAAGGTGCGATCAGAGGAACTTGCGGCATTTCAGTCTTGGATTGAGGCTGCGGCCAAGAACCCACCTGCACCGTTGCCGACCGCTGCGCAATCGACAATCGGTTCACCAACTCCGCTGGAGGTCATTCGGCACACTCGCATTGATCGAGTCCTGAAATCGTTCGTCGAGAAAATCTGGGTAGACATTGAGCGTTGTGAGAATTGCCATTCCCCGGCGCGCAATAGTCGCTTGATCGAGAAACACGGCGAGCAAATTTCTTGGATCAGTCCAAATGATCCAGCGGGAACGCTGGCCAAGAGCGCTCAGCAGGGGATTATCGACGTCGAGAAACCCGAGGAGAGTTTGATTCTGCTGAAGCCCCTGGGTGTCGTCGAACATGGCGGACACAGGAAGTTTGCGCTAGGAAGTGATCCTGATAAGCGCTTTCGCAGTTTTCTAGCGGACTATGCTAGTGCGGTCCGGGGTGGTTACCGCGAGGCCAAGGACTTGCCTGTGGAATCCACTGAGGTTCGATATGCAACGGGGCAGCAACTGCGAATCACAGGATTGAATTCCGATTGGCGCGATCGATTAATGCGTGTGGATATTTATTGCTGGGAAAATGGGAAGTGGTCAAGCAAGCGAATTGCGACCGGCGATGGTTACGTCAATGGACCGCAAAAGTTGTGGCAGAACATGATCCTGGGAATCGACGATCGATCACAAAGTGGTAAGTCCGCTGAAAGCAAACGTCTGCTTCCAAGTGGTAAGTACCGAGTACGGATGTTTCTTGACCGCGACAAGAGACTAGATCGCGACCGCGATTACGAGCTTGGAGACGAGGAATTCGTCGGCTCAGTCGAGTTTTCTGGCGATTGGAAACCGGGCTATCAACCTCCCAAAATTGTGGAATTCAAAGAGGAGAATGCCACACAATGAGAGTAGAAAGAATCCATGCAAGTCTTAGGTTTGGTGCCAGTCCATATAAGCGCACCGGCAGCAGAGCTTCGTTATCGAGGACCATAAGATCCCTGTGAATGCCAGATCCGGAACGTTCATTTGAATTCAGAATGCAGCACGCGGTGGGCTTCTTCGCGTATCGCTTCAACAGATGAATCACTGGCGAGATTCTGCAGTAAGAGTTGGGCTTTTTCGCTTCCGATCCGCGAAAGTAGTGCCATTGATCGCTTGACGGCTTCGATGCGGACTGTGCGCGAATTACTCGACACCAGTTTTTCAATCACCTCGTTCCTACGCGCAGCGTCGTCCACGTCCAGACTCTTTGTTAACTCATACGCGTCCAAGACGTTCACAATCTGGTCGAATTTCTCATCCAGTGTTGTGACGGCTTGATCACCAAGATTCGTTAAAGCCCAAAATGCATTGTAGGCGTCGGACGCATTATTTCCTGCCAGCGCATTCCATAGGGCTTCAGTGCTTGGGAAATCAACCTGTCGTGGAGTGCTCACATCCCATACGTAGCAAAAACCGTTAAACGGACCGCTGACGAGGGTTGTGCCATTGGAACCGAACTCAACCGGCGATCCCGTTGACCCTTGCGGACTAACGTCCATTATTTTCTGCCCAGAGTATGGATCCCAAAGTTTCACAGTCGAACTCATATCTGCCGAGCATAGCCAGAGACCGTCCGGCGAAAAATTCATATCACCCGTCCCCCAACCACCACGGGGATGATATTTGAATCGACTTCGCAACTCCAAAGTCTGCGTATTCCACAGGCTAATGGAAAGGCCGCCGTGTCCTACCGCGATGAAACGACCCTCTGGAGAATAGCAAACATGGTACACAAACGAGCTTTGCTCCTTCATCGATTCCTTGACGTCGATCTCAGCTTGCGGCTGACCGTTTCGTGAATTCCAGAATCGTACCTTAGAATCCCAACCGCCAGTTGCCAGAGTTGGCTCAGTAGGGCTGAACGATACCCCATAGACTGACTTGTGCGGGATCGCTGCAACCTGCTTGCCATTGATCAAATCCCACAGGAATACTTTGCCCTGTCTGAAGCTAACGGCGGCAATGCGAGTCAAATCGGAGCTAAATGCAATTTCTTCAATATTTGCATGGAGGTCTGCGCCTTGCTGCCATTCCCAAACATACTCTCGTTCGAACGTTTCAAGGTTCCAGACAATTGTCCAAATCTGATTGCCGCGTATGCCTCCTGCTCCGAGCAGTTTTCCGTTAGGTGAAAACTTTATGGCAGAGATGGTGGCAGAATCAATGTTGAAAGACTGAATCGAAGTTCCGTTGCTGGAGTCGACGAGATGTATGATTCCGCGATCATCGTCGAAAGCGATCATGTGCGAAACCGGCGAAGCGGCAATTCCATTGGCCACATAAGCGCTTGTGGGTTGTTCTACCTGAACTGGGCCATTGATATTCCAACGTCTGATTAGGGCATCTCCACCCGACGAATAGAGCGTTTTCGAATCGTCCGAAAATACAAGTGAGTAAGGATTGGATTTGTGGCCTACAAAGCGTGCAGTTTCCTTGCCTGTTTCCGATTCGAGAAGATAAACGGATTTATCCGTTGCACAAACAGCAACTTTTGATCCGTCCGGTGAGAATGCAACGCCGGATGTGTAATTCTCATAGATATCGTGCAATTCGACCGTGTGTGACCACACTTGCTGACCGCTTGTGACGTCATAAAGTCGAACAGACGCATCACGTTCAGTCGTCGCAACATGGTTGCCATCTGGCGAAAAATCAAGGCGGACAAGCCAAGAAGTCAACGGAATTGTCCGCTGTGTCGCGAAACTCATTAAGTCAACTATCCGAATCTTGGTCGGAGCATCGCTGGTTAGCACCGCCAATTTTTTTCCGTCGGATGAAAATCGTCCCACACTGTAATGGCCAGAATACGTAAGCCGATCCGGCTCTACAGCGCCACGGCCATATACAACGTCCGCTGGTTGATTCTTGAACTTTGCTAGAACCTCGCCATTCTGATTTGCCACAATCACCCCCAACGCGGAACTAAGTGCAATCATCTTGCCGTCGGGAGAAACATCGAGAGCGGTTGGTGTACCAGGAACTGGAGAATTCTCTTCCAATTTGACGGGAACCAAATGGTTAAAGCCATGCTGAAATTCAATGGCCGTTTTTCGACCACTTGCAACATCCCAGGACACGTATTCGTTGACCTTACCGGTTGTAAAAAACGCCTCAGAATTGTTTCCAAAAACGACTGCCCGATCACCATAGTTACCATCAGAATTGCGAATACCGTGGTCGGACAGGTTTACCGACCAAAGCTCTCGTCCGCTCGCAGCTTCCCAGACCGCGAGGTCGCTTCCCATGCTGACAATGAACTTTCCATCGGGCGATATAGCGAGATCATAAGTAGCCTTTGCCGGACGAAAAATATTGCTGCCCAAGCGGCGTAACGCGCGAGCAGAAAGCTGTTTGTTGGAAGTGTCATCAACTGCGATGGCATTGCTCTGCTTGACCAATGACGTGTCCGTTTGCGCCATTATCGATGAAACAGCAACGAAGAATGCACAGGCAAAGGTAGCTTGCAGAACTCGCGCCGTTAATGACGCACAACGCTTTTTGGCCCCATGCAGCGCTAACAAGCTATCGCGTAATGCAAGAACGCGAATTTCTGTGGATCTGAGAACCATTTCCGTAACTGCTGAGAAGGGATCAGCCCAGGACCAATCATATGAGGCATAGTTCTATGCTTTGTCCATATGTTTGTCAAACAAATGATATTGCTACGCAAGCATACGTTGCCGAGTATCTAGCAACGGTACCCACGATAGTCGAATAGAATCTGAACCGGAAACAGACGCTTCCAAACTTCTTTTAGATCTAGCTTGCCTAGGCACTTTGAGGCCGTAGGACTGCTCCATTAGGCCTTCTTGGAATCAGCGTCGGGCTGATTAGGGTTCATTTCCAGTTTGGATTCGGGAGCTGCATCCGATTTACTGCCTTTCTCAGCCGGTTGAGCCGTTGGATTATTATCGGAAGGCGAGCTTTCGGCTGGAGACTTGCCAGCCGCTTCTGAAGGTGCTGGATTTGGTAAATCACCCACTTCGGGCTTCTTCGTCGCGCGTTCGGGTGAGGCATCTGCATGAGCGTCCGGAGTGGGAGTCGCGGCTGGGCTTGTAGCGGGTGCTGGAGCGGCGGATTGGATAGCCGGCATCCAGTTCGCTTGGCCAACTACAACGGCAGCGGACGAATAGGGATCGTAATAATTCAAACCAATCGGGGACAACACCGTACGCGGCACCAATCGCTGCACCGTTACTGTTTCGTATCGAGGAACTCGTCGAGCAACTCGCACGGGTGTTTTGACTTCCTCGATTTCGTGATAATTTACGACGACGTCTCGTTCGACCGTTTCCAATTTGTACGAGGTGCGTGGGACAGGTCTGCTTCGCACCACTTCTTGCTCGACATATTCGGTGTATTCAACGGGTACTTTGTTCTCAACGTATTTAGTAACCGGTTTCTGCGTCGTATAGGGAACGACGCGCCGTTGCTCGACAGCTTGGTATTTCATGACACTCACGGGGACCTGCTGCTGTACGACCTGGCTCTCCATGCGGGTCACTTGGACGGGAACTTGTTGCTGGGCAATTTGCGGTACCATCGACGTCTGCGGTACTGCGACAGGCACGTAATTCGCCTGATATTGAAGCTGCGTGAACGCCTGTCCAGCCGATTGATAGGGCACCCAGTTAAAGCCACCGCGATGGATATAAGGCGTGCCGGTAGCCGCGTCATGGCTATAACCACGAGGCAACCATTTCAGGCCGTAACGGACGTCACCAGGTTGATAATATTGTTGGGCAATATACTGCCCCTGATCGACGACAGTGGTTTGCATCGTCGTCACAGGTTGATAGGTAACATATTGTTGAGTCTGGTACTGCGTCTCGACGACCGGTCGCTGGACGACATATTGCTGAGTTTGATAGGACGTTTCCGTCACCGGTTGGTACGTAATATAGCTTTCCTCACGCGCAGCCGTTTCAGTAACATATTCGGTCTGATAGTACCCTTGATCAACCAATTTTCGTTTGACCACAGGCGTGCGCACGATGTACTTTTCTTGAACGGATTGCGTTTCAACGACGGGTGTCGAGACGGTGTATTTTCGTTTCTCGGTGCGCGATTTGAGTACCGGTCGCTGCGTAGTGAGGACTTGATCCTCGTAGACAGTGTCGTACACCAAGCGCTGGACGGTGTGCAGCTCCTTTTGCCAAACGGTCTGAGATTGGACTCCCAGCGAGCATCCACAATCTTGAGCGAAAACATGGAAACTCGAAAACAGCATCGCCGCGCAAACGGCAGTCGTCGTCAAGGGAAATCCGAATTTCATGGCTATGGACCTGTCACAAATAACCGAATGGCCAGGGCAAATACAGTAGGCAACTCATTTTGGAAATGAGCGGATATTTTTCAAACCTACTTAATGGATAAGCTCAACACGGCCAGATGCCAAGTCAATTCGCCGATTGACTTTAAGAAATTCCAAAATATTTCAAATCTAATTGGACATTTTTCCGGCGCCATAAATCGCCCATTCAGCATAGTTTGCGCAGTCATTGAGAATCGCCCGCGCAACCGTTGCGACCGGTGCAATCAATTGCTGTTTGGGTCGTTGGTGGGACCTTGGTTATGCTTGGGCAGCAAGTGTTCTTGCAGGTAGTTTGCGCGCTCGATATTGCGGTCAGTGACCGAGAGTTCATGTCCGCGCAGTTTCTGCAAATGAGCTGGCTGAGTATGCACGAACAGTTTGTTGAGCGTGACCATCTCCACGTCGGAAATCAGCCCGAGGTTTACCCCCATGCGAACTTTGGATAGGTAGTGCATCGTTTCTTCGCTGCTGATTTTCTTGGCGGTACAGAGAATTCCGAAAGCTCGACTGACATCATCGTGGAGGTCTTTTTCACCTTCGTTCACCAGGAATTCGCGAGCGCGCCGTTCGTAATCGATAATGCGAGGCACAACCTCAGAAACATTGGCAACCAATTCGTGTTCGGTAGGTCCCAATGTAATTTGATTGCTGACTTGATAAAAGTCGCCCATGAATTGCGAACCTTCACCATATAGTCCACGGACGGCTACGTTCAGCTTTTGGAGGCTCCGGAAAACCTTGTCGATTTCACGCGTAATCACCAAGGCGGGCAAGTGCAGCATGACGCTAACTCGCAAACCGGTGCCGACATTGGTTGGGCACGCGGTCAGATATCCAAAGTCGTCGTGAAACGCGTAGTTCAGTTCTTTCTCAATCTTATCGTCGATACGATCGATACACTCCCACGCGCGGTTGAGATCTAGTCCGCTGCGGATAACTTGAATTCGCAAGTGGTCCTCTTCGTTGACCATGACGCTGAACTGTTCGGTCAAGTCGATCGCCACACCGCGACTGCCTTCATTTTCCGCGAGCTCACGGCTGATCAATTGGCGTTCGACCAGAAATTGGCGGTCCAAATCGCTCAACCGATCGACATCCAAGTAAACCAATTCATGACCGTCCATGGCAATTTCGATTTTGCTGCGCACCAGTTTGGCGATGGAGTTTTTCTCCTCCGCGTTAGCTCGACGCACGAACGCAAATTCGGCAAGATTCCTAGCCAAGCGAATTCGGCTGCTGATCACGATGTCGGACTCGGGCCCCGACCCTCGTAACCATTCACTGCATTTGTCCGCAAGTTCTTCCAGTTTCACAGGCAGTCCTTTTCAAGCCTCCGGCGGGGATTTCTTTTCCGCAGTTGGTTCGTTTTCCAATTCTCGAATTTTGTCGCGCAGTTCGCTCGCGCGCTCGTACTCTTCTCGCGCGACCGCATCCCGCATTTCGCGACGAAGCTGTATCAATTGATGGTGTTGGTCCGGCGAGCCCGCAACGCGCGTGGGACGCTTGCCTTTGTGAATCTGGGCTCCATGAATATTTACCAGCAAAGGCTCCAGGTCGCTTTCAAAGCAAACATAATCGTACGGACAACCCAGCCGCCCAGCTTGGCGAAACGCCGCAAATGTAATATTGCAAACCGGGCAAGTCTTCTTGTCCAGTGCCGCCAGATGTTCCTTGGTTTGTTCGAGCTTAAGCTGCTTGGCCAGCATATTTGCCAGCGCGCCAGTACCGGCAGGGGAATTCCCTTGCGAGAGGTATTCACGCACGTGTTCCTCGCACAAATGAACTACCTTTGGACCTTCCGGCTTGGTCAGTTCAGTGATGTGAAAGGTTGCAGGTTTCTCACAATGTTGGCACTTCATGCAATACCTACCGCAACATGACAATTTCTCTAAACGCTGGACAGCGAAAACAAATCCTGGAACCGGTAACGGCCAAAGCTTAGTTTGTTCGCCTTCAAATAATTTGGCCGTCGCTGCTAGCATTTGCTCGCCCGTGATCGAGCGGTGATTGCGCTGCAACTGGGCGCTGAATTCTACACAACGGGCCGCGAAACATCCTATCGTAAAATCTCTGAAGCAGAGATTCGCGCGAGCCAGTTTCGTATTTTTTTTGTCTAGTTCCCAGCCCCCATCCGTGGTTTTACCGCTGATCGGCTATATTCTGTGCGACGTGCTTAGACTTAGATCTCGGAATCACCATGATTGTCAATCCATCGCTCCCTCAATTTCACAAACTGGCTGCGGAATTCGATTTGGTTCCAGTTTATCGCCGTTTGCTCAGCGACAGCTTGACTCCAGTATCGGCATTCAAATTGCTAGATGACGGCGAGTCACCCGCATGTTTGTTCGAAAGCGTTATTGGCGGTGAAAAAGTTGGCCGATACAGCTTCATCGCTGTTCGCCCCAGGCAACGACTGGCGGCGTACGGCAAAAAGATCATTTCCAGCGACCCCAGCCTATTGCCGACGGAACTCGACGCCGACCCACTGGACACTTTGTGGAAATTGGTTTCCGGTAAGCGAGTCGCTAAGCTGGCTGAATTGCCGCCACTCACCGGCGGTGCAATTGGATATGCCGGCTATGATGTTGTGCGCTATGTCGAAAATCTTCCGAATCCACCAACTGACGACCGCCATCTGCCCGATTTGGATTTTTCTTTCTTTGATGATTTGGTGATCTTCGATAACGTTACCAAGTCGCTGTTCGTGGTCGCAATTGTCAATATCCGTGATTTCTCGTCGACCGAGAATGCATGGCACGACGGAGCGCGGCGCGTGGGCGAATTACTTGAAAAGCTCCGTGGAATTCCGACTGGACTCACGCTAGCGGATATTCCTGCGACTGGTTCTAGCAATCAACTCGAGAAACAAGCGAACTTTACCCAAGAACAATTCGAAGCAGCAGTTTGCAAGTGCACAGATTACATTCGCGCGGGTGACATTTTTCAGGTAGTCATCAGCCAGCGATTCGAATTGCCACAAGTGTGCCAGCCCTTTGAAGCCTATCGATCATTGCGCGTCGTGAATCCCAGTCCCTTCATGTTCTTTTTGCGAACTCCAGCGGTTACTCTCGTCGGATCGTCACCTGAGGTCATGTGTCGTGTTATGGATGGAGTAGTGACCGTGCGACCGCTCGCTGGAACTCGGCCCAGAGGTGAGGATGCCGAACACGACGCGCGATTGGCAGACGAACTGCTCGCCGATCCCACGGAGCGAGCCGAACACGTAATGCTGGTAGATCTGGGACGAAACGATGTTGGGCGAGTTGCCAAATTTGGTTCGATTCGATTGGCCGACGTCATGGCGATCGAACGCTATAGCCACGTGATGCATATCAGCTCAAACGTACAGGGCGTGTTGCGAGACGATCAGCACGCCATGGATGCGCTCAAGGCATGCTTGCCAGCCGGTACGGTCAGTGGTGCCCCGAAAGTCCGCGCGATGGAAATTATCGACGAAATTGAACCACACCGGCGCGGGCCTTATGCCGGAGCCGTGGGATATATTGACTATTGTGGAAATATGGACACTTGTATCGCGCTACGCACGATGGTGTTTTGTAACAACCGGATCTACATTCAAGCCGGCGCTGGCATGGTAGCCGACAGCGTACCGGCCTCTGAGTATCAAGAAACGCTGAATAAGGCTGGCGCGATGATTCGAGCGATTCAAGCCACTGTTGCCCGCGGAACCTGAAAGCCGCTTTGCGACGCAGACTCAACTCAACACTTTTGGGCGCAACCTTGGAAAAAAACGTCCCGTCTTGGCGCTATAATCCACGTAGGCTTGACCGAATTTGTCGATCAGCCGTTGTTCTTCCTTTGGTGTGCGCACGACTAGCAATGTCATCACAAGTGCGCTGCAAATACCGATGCATGCGTTGGCAGAAAGCAGCGTCACCGCTGCCATTGTCAGTGCGGCAGTGAAGTAAAACGGATGACGCACCCAGCGATAAGGACCGTTCGTCACCAAAGTTGCATTGGACCGCGTGACAACTGTGTCGGTCAGGTTCCCGCCAAGGTTTCTGAGAGTCCAATACATCAAACCGGAACCGGAAATCGCAAGCGCGATTCCGCACCAACGCAGGAACTCGGGCAGTGGCATGGCTGCCCAAGCGATAGAGGCGGGTCGGATTAAATATGCTAAAACTGAAATCCACAATAGCACTCCGCATAATCTGAGCACCGTTGCAAAAAGATAGCCTTCGTCTTTGTGAGAAATGCGCTCGCCCGTTGCGGCTGCCTTGCGCCGAAAATAAACACCGATGGGCAAAAATAGCAAAATCACAAATGCTAGTGCCGCACGAAACACTTGTTCGGAAGTCATGTTTCAATTTCTCCGTCGTAATGCACCGCCAACCAGACCGTGGGTTGATCGGGCTGGGTCCATTCGACGCAATGTCTTATGTGAGCCGGGATATTCAGGCAGTCACCCGGGCAAAGGTGTTCGACGCGATCCGCAAACCGGACTTTCGCCGCGCCAGAAAGTAGCAACAACCATTCGTGGCTAGTTTGATCGTACCAAAATCCAGGTGGGCTAGTATGTCCCAGACTAACGATTCTCTCGATCCGGCAATTGCTTGACTTGAGCAACGATAAAAATTGCTCGTCAGGCAGTTCGGTAGGCAAGTTGGCTAGTAGGTTGATCAACGAATTAGTCGCTTTTTCGCAGCGCGTTTGAGATCGCAGGAGCAGTTGCAGATAGTCATCGTCGTCGGATTCAATGTCTTGACCAACTGTTCTAATTGGACAGCGCCAAGTTGGTAGGTTGAAAACGCAGTAAGTGGTTGATTTTCATGGATTTATTGCCATTGACATAGTTGGCAAAAAGAAGCGACCCTCCGTGTAGATAAATGTCTCACACGGAAACCACGGAAGGTCGCTCCAATGTCTACTCAGGATATCGCGTTTCCATCCCCCAGCACGTTGAGTTGCCCGCCGATTAATGTTGCGAACACATCTCCTGCCAGCGGCAGTCGGCCTTCGAGTTGTTCTATACGGGGGCTAAATTTCTTACGACTTTTCATGCCTAGCTCGCTTTCTTGACAAATATCTTTAATTCATGTCCCGCAGGCTCGTCTCTTATGTCCTGCTAGTTTGTAGAGGTCGAAACAGCCCGCCAAAAAGTCCTCAAAAAAATTTCCAGGTCCGAGCTTGGGAACACAAATTGGAGCCACGTTCGGTCCGAGCATATCCGCATGGTGGCGTTCGCGAACTCACATCATTCGAAATCCAACGCCTAATCGCAAATGGCTGACGGGAGGTTAGGCCTTCGACATGAACGCGGCGATGGCAAAGCTGGCTAACATGCATAGCCAAACGAAATCGAGAAAGTGCCAGTACAGCGCGCAGAAATGGATGGGGAAATACCGTTCATGGTCGTATCGCCCTTGGATCGTGCGAATCAACACTAGCGCCAGTGCGACGATCCCGCCAATAACATGCACGGCGTGCAACAGCGCCAGAAAAAAGGTCAATCCGTACAAGCTGCCGTTGGGTGAGCTGGCTTTATTAAATTGGGTGACCATCCCTAGCATCGATGCGGCTTGGATCGCAAAGAAGACGACCGACAGAATGCACGACAAGACTAAGTATCGGAGGAGATCCGTTCGTCTCTCCCTCCGAACAGACTCAATCGCCAAGTGCATGCAAATGCTGGTTGCGATCAGCGCGATCGTCGTGAAAATAAATCCGAATGGAACGTCAAATGGTTGAACTTGACTGCCATCTCCCCGTAATCGCAACACGACGTAGATGGCATACAAGATCACGCAAGAAACAAAAAAAACCGCCAGCGATAGCAGGAACAGCCACGCTCCTTGCAGCCGTCGGTGGTCGTCGGTGAATCCTCCCGACTTGGAAATCAACATACCTCGCTCCTCGAAGCGCAGGAAAACAAATTCAATTGAATCTGCACCACCGCCGCACTTGTCTAGTTCTTTTGTTCAAGCCACATCGCAATTTCTGCGGACATAAATGTGCAAGCTGAGGGAGAACGTTCAAGGAGTGATCGCGAGGCAAATAAAACCTGCTTAAGCGGCAATGAGAAACGATTCAATTTTGCTACCAAAGCGAGATATCGCAAATTGGCTGCGGTGATGCTGTTTCCCGAAGGAATGGCCCCGTCGACAGGATCGCTCAGTCGCACGATCAATTGCGGATGGTCGTTGGAGGTGTAAAAAAATCCTCCCGATTTGGCATCGTGAAAGTGCTCGATCTGCGCATCAGTCAATTTGGCCGCCTGATCCAGCCAACGATCGTTTTGAGTCGCTTCGTGCAAGCGAAGTAGGCCGTAAACTAGAAACGCATAGTCGTCCAAGTAGCCATTCAGCTTGGCCTCGTTGGCAGCGTAAGTTCTGAGCAAGCGATCGTCACCTCGTATTAGTTCTTTCAAAATAAACTCGGCGGCACGCTCAGCAGCGGCAATATACTTGGGTTGTTTCAGCAACCGCCCAGTATCGGCCAGACCGGCAATCATCAGTCCATTCCAACTGGTTAGGATTTTGTTGTCGGTGGCTGGCCGCTGACGTCGATTACGAACTTCCAGTAGTTTTTCACGCCCGGCGACGAGCGAGCGATCCAACTCCGAAAACGACTTGCCGTCAACTTCTGCCAATTCTGTCAGCGATTTCGCAGTTTGCGGCGAGTAGAATTTGCCCTCGAAATTGGGTTGGGCTTTCAATCCATAGATGGCTGCCAATTTTTCATAGTCACCGATTTGCTTCGCTGATTCTTCTAAATCGTTTGGGCTCCAAACATAGAACTTACCTTCTTCTCCTTCAGAGTCGGCGTCCAGCGAAGCATAAAAACCGCCGCCGGGTGAGGATAGTTCCTTGATTACGAAATCACAAATTCGGCGAGCGACCGATTGATATTCCTCACGTCCGGTCACCAAGTAAGCGCGCGCATAGATCTGAGCGAGCTGTCCATTGTCATACAACATCTTTTCGAAGTGTGGGATGCGCCAGAATCGATCGGTGCTGTATCGGTGAAATCCGCCGCCGAGATGATCGTGGATTCCGCCGCACAACATCATGTCGAGCGTCTTGACCAACATCGATTGGCTGGCCGACTTCAATTCGGGCGACGTCGATTTGCTTTCGATGCGCTGAAGCAGAAAAAATAAATTCGACGGTTCCGGAAACTTTGGTCGCATCGGTTCTGCCTCGGCGAATCCAAAACCTCCGAACTGGGGATCGAATTGTTCGGCGAGCGATTGGTCAGATTGCAGCGGAATCTGGCCGAGTTCCTTAAGAGCAACTTCTTCGTTAAGCACGAGCGATTGTCCGGCATTGGCGACAATCGAATTGCGAATTTCTTTAGTCACCAACTCGGCTTGATCGATCAGTGGCTGGCGCTGAGTGCGCCATAGGTCATCGGCACGTTTGATAGCCGTCAAGAATCCCGGAGCGTTACCGCGATCTCCATCGCGAGCCGGAAAGTAGGTACCGCCAAATATCGGTTTGGCATCGGGAGTTAGAAATACGGAAAGAGGCCAGCCGCCATGACCGCTGAGCATTTGAACAGCGGTCATGTAAATTTGATCGACATCGGGTCGTTCCTCGCGATCGACTTTGACGCAAATGAAATGTTCGTTCAGAAACTTGGCGATTTCCTGATCGACGAAGGATTCCTTTTCCATCACGTGGCACCAATGGCACGCTGAATACCCGACGGAGAGGAAGATGAGTTTCCCCTGCGCCTTGGCGGCCGCTAGAGCCTCATCGCCCCATGGATACCAATCGACGGGATTGTGGGCGTGTTGTAGCAGATAGGGACTAGATTCCTTTGCCAGACGATTCTTGCGAGGCGATTCCTGGCTGAGGCAGTTTGACGATTCAATTGCAACGAGCGCGCACAAAGCACCAACGATCGTCCAAGAAATCGTACTACGTTCTTGCTGAAATAGTTTTTCAGGCATCTGCCACTCCCAAGTTAGCTTGGTAATCTCAACGTTTGTCTACAAGTGCAGTATTGTACGTTGCGAGAGCCCGCCTCCATAGTTACAAAGTCCCAAATTCAGGCTTGGCCTGGCCATGCAGCGGGCACTGGGCATCGGTCCATGGCAGAGGAATGTGGGCAGAGGAATGCTTGACAACATCATTCCATTGCCGTGATTCCTTTGCCATCGGCAGGCGATCCGCAGGTTTTTGATCAGCATTGGGCATCGGTCCATGGCAGAGGAATGGGGGCAGAGGAATGCTTGATACAATCATTCCATTGCCGTGATTCCTTTGCCGTCCGCAGGCGATCTGCATCGAGTCTTGAGCTCGATCTGCGAGTGGTTAAGGTTGATCCATTGAATCGCCTCAAGGCTCGTGTGAGCCAGCAAGGTTTCCAGGTGATTGTCATAGTGAGCCTGGTTGCTGGTGAGGCACGTCACTGCAAAGGCGAAATTTGGGGCAAGCATTTGCACCCGATGCGAACCGAGCGGGACCCCATCAGCTAATATTTCGACACGTTGCAGGCAATGTGCTTCACCGCCGAGGAAATGCAAGATCGCCTCATTGTAGAGCTGGCAGGAGAGATGCGTGCCCCAATCTTTGATGATGGATCGCAAATGTGCGAGCAAACTCTCACATTGCGGGGTGAGGCTGCGCCAGCCTAAATTGCGCAGGATCGGATGATGGCGTCTGTCCTGCGAAACAGCATTTCGCAGCAATTGGCCGCGCACACGGGTTTCGCCAAAATTGATCAGTTTAGCTCGGCGGATGTCCTGCAGCATTGCATAATTTAGCACTTGAGCCTTATGTTCGTCCAGCAGTGCCGAGACGACCTTTAATTCGTAAAGCACTTGATTCACCACCAGGTCAAGATAGTACTTCTTCTTAAAGCTGTTGTAGGTCACTGTCATCGGGACTTGTGTGTGGACCTCAAAGCCTTCTGCACGCAGTCTGGCGGCCATGTTGTTCTCGTAGACTCGCTCATCAAACAGCCTACCAAATCGATTCTGAGTCGCGTAGGCGCTCCGCATCACCGCCTCGTCAATTAGATCGAATTCTGAGTCGCTGACGTCGGTGAAATCAAAAACCCGATGAATCGGCATGTGAGTAGCAATGGAATGAGGGGAGTGAAAAATAGTTGATTACGCGTCTGACATTCCTGCATGCTTGCCCGTGCTGCGAAGTAAGCTGGTTGGCAAAGGAATGAGGGCAGTGGAATGCTTGCTTCAATCATTCCCTTGCCCTGATTCCTTTGCCAACCGCAATTGCGCTCGCATAGTATAGGTCTGAGGCTTGAGCTGGTAATTTGCGCATCCGCTGCGTAGGATGCCCCAATCGCCGAATTGCCTGTGCTGCGAAGTAAGCTGGTTGGCAAAGGAATGAGGGCAGTGGAATGCTTGCTTCAATCATTCCCTTGCCCTGAT
>SXGS01213654.1_pt1 | contig 29101 bp, 21 predicted proteins | sample 3174681 | NCBI WGS metagenome assembly SXGS01 (sample SAMN11356861, study PRJNA531348) | freshwater metagenome | isolation source: freshwater sample F1-80 | place: China: Fuxian Lake, Yuxi | collected 2017-12-25 | reverse complement strand
GCCGCCTCCACCACCATTGCCACCCCATCCACCCTTTTGTCCTGTCCCGCCACCATCCGAAACCAAAGCGCTGCAATCCAATTGCAGCGAGTTACTCACGCCATCAACGACAACAACAGGGAAGCTGCCCCCGCCACCGCTTCCGCCAGTACCCCCCGCTCCACCGAGTCCTCCTGCAGCCCCTGAGGTACCACTGTAATAGGCACCTTCCGAATAATACGGATCACCAGCAAGTGCCGTAAATTCTGGAGGTAATACACCGCCTGCACCACCCCCACCGGCTGTACCGTTTGTCCCTGAGGCCCCAATATTCCCAGTCGCAGGACGCCATGCAAATGAAGAAAATTGATCGTCGCTGCCCGAGAATAAGCTCAAATTCCCTTTTGTACCGTTGGAGCCATTAATGCCATTGCATCCATCTCCCGTATTATTGAGATGCGAATGGGGAAATGTGCCATTAGCACATATGGGTTTTGGAGGGGATCCGTTCGAGGCCTGGGTTCCACCCCCTACACCACCGCCCGCTTCAGAAGGCGCACCAGTGCCCGCATTAAAGTAAAAGCCCTGACCAGAAGTAAATCCCGACTTTGTACAACCTCGCCCACCGTAATTTCCACTGGCAGATGCGCAACCTGAAGGATTATCTGCACGCACCACTGGCTTCGCATCATCACCAGGTTCATTTTCAAAATTGCATCTATAAAATGACGAATATACAGTGCCATGGCATCCAGGTGCCCCAGCTAACGCTTGGGGCACCGTATCTCCCAGGCTGTTTCCTATCGTCGCCCGCGCTATGCTGTCTTGTAATATGAGTTTACCAAGACCTGTTCCCTGCACACGAATTGTGATTGCCGTTGGATTGGCATCATTTGTCGATCGACTTTCGATCTTAAACCCGCTCAACAAAATGGATTGCAATTCCGTCGTACCATTCAGATCAACGCGCACGGTTGGAGCATCGTAATTGGGGGCAACAATTTTCGTGCGTTTTGCACCCAGACGCTTACTGAAATCATGGATAAAAGCACCATAGATATGAACACGCGTGCTGCTATCTAGATCAAGAAATTCATTGTATTCGCATAATTTGACCGTACCAGAATCGTCCCATTCAGTGGCCACAAAAATTGCGCTGGGCTTTTCAGTTGCTACTTTGTAAGCAAGCAATGCTGCATTTAATGTGGGATATGGATTGGTTAATTTACCTAGGCTACCCGATGGTGCTGCTGAATTGCATCGCACAAACCACGCTTTGCTTGCTTTGCCATCCACACCATCGCAATCGGGATCATCTGCAGGGAGCTCCGCCGCTCTACCCAAACACTGAGAATTGGTTGCGCCGGTAGGCCACCAATCGGCAGTAATCCCTCCCCATGTAAGTGGATCGGGCACATCAGCAAGATCGTCATTAGGGCAACATTGTCGTGAATCCACCCAAGTGCGATCGTCGACGCCTTCACAGCGGTCTTTCACACAGGCCACATTGACGGTGCATGAACTATTATTGAGATCGCAACATGTGCTCCCTGAGTCAGTACAATAACCATCGTTATCCGTATCGGTTGCAGGCGAAGGACAAGAATCACACCCATCAGGGAGGGCGTCATCATCTGCATTCTCAGCATCATCAAACCCTGGGCATGATTCAACGTGCCCTGAGATCCGCGGAGTACAAGCTGATGTACAATAACCATCTGAATCAGCATCGCACACACGGTCATCGCCGTTGCACGCATCTTTGCAATCGATCACAGTGTCACTATCGGCATCACCTTCTTGATCTTTAATCGTTGGACATGGATCTGGAACACACGACGACAGCGTGCATGAATCGCATTTTCCATCATTGTCGGTATCCAATTCGGTGGGATCTGCATTCTTATCGCATGTATCGCACGCGTCCCCTTTTAAATCGCCATCGGAATCGACACAGCCACACCCTGCACCAAAACGTGTGCAAGTTTTGTTGCAAATTTTCAAACCGGTGTCGCATTCATAATCGGAGCAATCTGCATCGCTGTTGCATGCAGGCCAACAAACACCCTCTGCGTCACAACCTTGGGAAAGGCTACAATTGCATGAGCGACTGCCTCCACCGCCCGGATCGGTGCTGCTTTTAACGCAGCTCAACGAAGCGACGGCACATAGCAAGCCTGCACAGCGCAACCATAAACGAAGTTTCATTGTTAAATGATGCCACAAGATTGTGCCATCTTATCGATTTTCCGAAGAAAATGATGTAATGAAAGGGCGGACACAGTGGGGCGTGTGCTAAAACACCCCCACCCGTCGCGGAGCCCGCCCCCGCGAAAGCGGGGGCGACGACCTCCCCCGCAAGCGGGAGAGGTTCATCAGAAGAGAATTTTCTATTTACGGATTGCTGCCGTTGCTTTCTTCAAACTCGGCGTCAACCACGTTGCTGTCGGCGGCTTTGGGTGCTTCGCCTTCTGGCGCACCAGGTGTTCCAGATTGCTGATACATTTTCTCAGCCATCTTGTGACTGGCAGCAGTCAACGCTTCCATCTCCGATTTGATGCGTGAAGAATCACCGGAAGCCAACGCATCACGGGTGCTCTTAAGCTTGGCCTGAATATCGGCCACCGTGGCTGCATCAAGCTTCTCTTTGTATTCTTCCAAATTGCGTTCAATTTGGTAGCACAACGAATCGGCTTGATTGCGTGTATCCACTTCTTCTTTGCGACGACGATCTTCCTCTGCATGTGAAGCCGCATCGTTCACCATACGGTCGATATCAGCACCGGAAAGACCACCACCCGCTTGAATACGGATCTGCTGTTCTTTGCCTGTACCCTTATCGCGTGCTGAGACATTCACGATACCGTTGGCATCGATATCAAACACCACTTCAACCTGCGGCACACCGCGCGGTGCAGGTGGAATGCCTTCCAAGTGGAATTGACCAAGCAAACGGTTTTCAGATGCCATGGAGCGCTCGCCTTGGTAGACTTTGACTTCTACCGAGGTTTGGCTGTCGGCCGCCGTTGAAAACACTTCACTCTTTTTGGTTGGGATCGTGGTGTTACGCGGGATCAGCGTGGTCATGATGCCACCCAGCGTTTCAAGTCCCAACGACAAAGGCGTGACATCCAAGAGCAAGAGATCTTTCACGTCGCCGGAAAGGATACCTGCTTGAACCGCTGCACCCACTGCTACCACTTCATCGGGGTTCACAGAACGATTGGGTTCTTTACCGAAAAACTTCTTGACCGCTTCTTGCACCATGGGCACACGGGTAGAACCACCGACCAAAAGTATCTCGTGAATATCCGCAGCCGATTTGCCTGAATCTGCCAAAGCTTTGCGACAAGGCTCGATGGAACGATCCACCAGGTCTTTGATCAAGCTTTCAAATTTGGCGCGCGACAACTTCATATTGAGATGCTTGGGACCCGATGCATCGGCCGTAAGGAACGGCAAATTGATGTCGGTTTCACCCACGGCGCTCAATTCAATTTTGGCTTTTTCGGCGGCTTCTTTGAGCCGTTGAAGAACCATTTTGTCTTTGGAAATATCCAAGCCTTGGTCTTTTTTAAATTCGTTGATCAGATAGGTCATGATCACTTCATCGAGATCATCACCACCCAGGTGCGTATCACCATTGGTTGCAAGCACTTCGACGACGTTTTCGCCCACTTCAAGGATGGAAATATCGAACGTACCACCACCGAAATCGTACACAGCAATGATCTGATCGTGCTTTTTATCGAGACCATAGGCCATGGCCGCTGCCGTTGGCTCGTTCACAATGCGCTTCACATCGAGGCCAGCAATTTTGCCCGCATCTTTGGTCGCTTGACGCTGGGCGTCGTTGAAATACGCAGGAACCGTAATCACTGCGGCAGTGACTTCTTGTCCCAAATAATTTTCAGCAGCGCGTTTGAGCTTTTGAAGTATTTTGGCGCTGATTTCTTGCGGCGCATAGTCCTTGCCGTCAATTTCAAAATAAGCGGCATCGCCTTTGCCACGTTTTACCTTGTACGGCACACGTGCGCATTCATCGCTCACTTCGTCGAAACGACGTCCCATAAAACGCTTGTTTGAAAAAATCGTGTTTTCGGGGTTGGTTACGGCCTGACGGCGCGCCACTTGACCCACCATCACTTCGCCACCGCGTCCATAACCCACCACCGACGGCGTGGTTCTGGCGCCTTCTTCGTTGGCAATCACCTTAGGCTCAGCGCCTTCCATGACAGCCACAACGCTGTTGGTGGTTCCAAGATCGATACCAATAATTTTGCCCTTGGGGCTGCCTTGGCTAGGTTTTTGATCACCCATGGCGTTTATCCTCTCATATGTTCGTGTATTAGGGCCGAAGGGTAGTATGGTGACCATTTTTCCACTGTCAAGGACGGCTTTTGGCCTAATACCTTGATGCTCTAAGGCACACGGTATAGGGATACATCAAATGCGTCAGACCAGTTGGCTATTTTCGTTTATCATCCTTGCGTGGGCCACGTCGGCAGCCGCACAATCCCCAGTCAACACCAACGATGGGATGATTGCGCCCAACGATGACTTTAATCTGGAAGACAAAGAAGTCGAGCCCACCCCAGAAGAACCAAAAACTAAAGAAAAACCGAAGAAAGAACCGGCACTTAGCCTGGCCGATTGGGAACGCACCGACTGGGCCTTGGTAAAACCCGAAAAAGCGCTGGTCGAAGTGACAGGATACTTTCGTGCACGCAGCGGAACCTTTCGCAAGCTGAATTTCGGAAACAACGGATACACGGAGCAAGATGGCGATGCTGGGCGACGCTATCCACTGAACGACGGCGGCAATGCCAATACCAGCTACACCGACATGCGTCTTCGCATCATGCCGAAGATGAACATCAGCGACAATATCTCGGTGATGATGACCTTTGATGTCATGGATAATTTGGTTTTAGGGTCTACCCCTACGAATTTCCCTGACAAAGGGGGCCCCATTGAAACCCTGTCCACCGGACAGCTCACAGGCAATCGTGCATCCCGCGATCCTCGCGATATGCTTGTAGCCAAACATGCTTACGTGCGCATGACTGCACTCAACGAGCAACTCGAATTGCGCGTAGGACGTATGCCTGACCATTGGGGCATGGGAATGCTCTACAATTCGGGTATGTGCATCGACTGCGATTTTGATCGCTCGGTCGATCGTGCCGCCGTAAGCTTCCGCCTGGCAGGACACACCATTGCACTCATGTTCGATTGGGTGGGCACAGGCCCAAGCTTTTATCCCTTTGGTGCCGATGGCCCCGGTGTGGATGGCGTGATTTGGAACGATGCCCAAGAATACGGTTTACGCGTGCACAAAGAAGATCATCCTGATGATATCCGTGAAAAAGTTCTCCAAGGCAAAACGGTTCTCAACTACGGAATGCACAATGGCATTCGGGTGCAAAAAAGCGGCGTAAGCGGTGATCCTGTCGCCGTTGGAACGGATGTAACGAAACTTCCCACTGAAGCCCAAAAAGAATCGCGGGATGCGCTACTTTATACGGGAGATGGCTATCTGAAGTTGCATCATCGCAATTTTCAACTTGGCATTGAAGCGGCCATTCAAGTGGGATCTTTTAAAGATAAAATTTACGATGTGAATTTAGACCCACAAAAAACCAAAATACTTATGTACGGCTTCGCTTTGGAGAGTAAATACACTTTTACAGGTGTGGCCAAAGGCACGTTGCTCTCATTTAAGTCGGGCATGGCATCGGGCGATAAAGCCCCAGGTTTTGGTGCACTTTCACGCCAAAGCAATCAACGCTATGCGGGCGGCGATAGCAGCATCAACAATTTTCAATTCAGCCCGAACTATACAGTAGGCCTGGATATGCTGGTGTATCGACGTATCATCGGAACGGTCACCGATACGTTCTATATCAGACCTGCCGTGTCCTACGATTTTAATGAAGATTTTTCGGGCGAAATCGCCATGCTCTATTCACAAGCAGTTTATGGTGCGTCCACACCGAGTTGCACTGCAGCAAATACCGGTGACAGCGTTGCCCGCACCGGATGCAAAACACCCATGGCCCTCGAATTTGATGCCGAAGTAAGTTACGGATTGGCAAAAACCTATTTTGCAGGAAAAACGCAGCGATTGCGCGCATCCCTTGTCGGTGCGCTTGCTGTGCCGTTTGGGGCATTTACGGATACTGCGGGAAAAAGTCCAAGCCTTGCTTGGATGATTCAAGGTCGTATGTTTGTGACGTTTTAGTGCAGAACAGGGCGGTTCGCGAACCGCCCCTACAATAAAAATCCGGGAATACGCATGGATCATTTTACGTATCAGAATGGTATTTTGTATGCCGAAGATGTTGCAGTCTCTGAGATTGCACAGCGTTTCGGAACACCGACGTACGTCTATTCGGCAGCGACGATTACACGGCACATGACCGTGCTTCAAGCGGCGGTGAGTGGCCTACAAACACTGATTTGCTATGCCATCAAGGCCAATGGGAATTTGGCCATTATCGAACACTTGGCACGCTTGGGCTCTGGATTTGATGCGGTAAGCGGTGGTGAATTGCTCAAGGCCTGGAAGGCTGGCGTTCCCCGAGATCGCATCATCCTAAGCGGCGTGGGCAAAGAACGTTGGGAAATTGAACTCGCACTGCGCGGTGGCATTCGTTATCTGTGTGCCGAGTCACGCGAAGAACTCGTGTTGATTGCTGATATCGCTCAGGCACTAAAGATGCAGGCCCCTGTCGTGATCCGAGTCAATCCCAATGTGGATGCCAAAACCCATCCTTATATTTCAACAGGCCTTAAGAAAAATAAATTTGGTGTTCCCCAAGAAGAAGCGATGGAGCTCGCACGCTGGGTACATGCGCAGGGAAGCCTTAAGCTTGTGGGCATGTCATGTCACATCGGATCGCAGATCACGACACTGGCGCCTTTTGAAGATGCTGCCACACGCATGGCTCAAATCTGCAAAACACTGATCTATGAAGGGATTGGCTTAGAGCATGTGGGGATCGGTGGAGGATTGGGCATACCCTATCGCGCCGATGAAACGCCACCGGAGCCTAAACAGTATGGTGAAGCTTTGGTGCGCATATTGGGGCCCCTCGGGCTTCAAATTGTCTTAGAGCCGGGTCGCGTGATTGTGGGCAATGCAGGCATTTTACTTGCTCGGGTTGTACGACAAAAACCTGGTGCCGAACGTCCTTTCCTAGTGATTGACACAGGCATGAACGATCTGCTGCGACCACCACTGTATGATGCGTTTCATCAAATTATCCCTGCCGTTGAAGCCCCTCTTGATGCCAAGTTTGATGTGGTGGGGCCCATTTGTGAATCGGCAGATCTCATGGGACGCGATGTTCCCCTGCCCTCCTCGATTGCGCCAGGGGATGTGGTGGCCATTCGATCAGCCGGTGCCTACGGGTTTGTCATGGCAAGTATGTACAATGGACGACGACGTGCTGCTGAAGTGATGGTCGATGGTGATGTGGCGCGTGTTGTCAGAGCCAGAGACGGTTTTGATGAATTATGGCGAGGTGAATTTCATTGGGATGGAACGGCTGCGGATCCACAGGTTCCTGCTACAATTTAACGTCGGGCCACAAACCAATTCACCAAATCATCCAACGCCTCGACATGCACAAAATGGCCTACGTGAGGCAACGTATGCACCTCAACACCCAATGCATGAAAACGAATGATGTCACTCTCCGTAATATAAGGTGAGGCGCCGCCTTGTACCACCGCAAGATGGTCAGCAATCGATTCCGCATCATGCCATTGATCCAGGACGCGAAATTGTTTCGCGAATTTCGCCAGCGTCAACCGATCAATCGCCCATGTCACCAAATCTCCATCATGTCGAAGATTCATCAACAACCAATCGGTCGTACCACGGGGAAGGCCTGCATTGTGAAAATGTGTGCGCATGGCGTCCGATGATGACGCCCGTGCGGGTGCTGCAAGCAGCAATTCGACTATCCAATCCACATCCGAACGAATGCCCTCAGCAGGTGATGGACTTGCATCGAGCATCACAAGCGATTCGACCGCTGCACCGAGCCTTGCCGCCACACTGAGCCCCATTTTGGCGCCCAACGAATGCCCTATGAGGGTCATGGGTGCTGGAAGTGTCCTGAACCATCCCGCAAACAGATCAATCACAGCAGCGTAGTCCTCATCGGGGGTGAGGGGTGGTGAACGTCCATGCCCTGGCAAATCGATACTGATCACGCTGCAGTCGGGCACACGGCTCACCAGAGCTGTTGCAAGCGACGCCAAATTGCGTGAACGACCGAGAAAACCGTGCAAAAGTACGATAATCTTCGCCCCATGGCCAAGACGTTGATGTGCAAGAGCATATTCTGCGTTCATTGCTTGCTTTTACTCTATGTAGGGAAATTGAGAAGAACATCTTCGCACCTCGATGACGAGGGCTGTCGATAGGTGCACCGTTACTGGAACGGTGCCGAGGTCGCGTTCTACGTACAGAACGCGACCCCCAATAACACCCTTAGGCTTTTGCTTTACGCACTACTCTTTTTTTAGCAGCCTTTTTACGGGTTGCTTTCTTAGCGCCGGCCTTTTTTGTGGCTTTTTTCGCGCCGGTTTTCTTAGCAGCCTTTTTACGGGTTACTTTCTTGGCAGCAACCTTCTTGGTGGCTTTTTTCTTAGTGGCCTTCTTGGTTGCTTTCTTCTTAGTTCCTACTACCATTGAGTTCTCTCCTGGTTAAAAACAGTTCAACATGCCTTTCGATGTTTTGTGCATGTTCGTTTTCACGATCAAACACAAATACAACGAAGAGCATGATTCATTATATACATTATTGAGTTGACCACCAAGCGATTCGCACAGAGTTTTGTTTTTTCTTCACGCAGGAAAGAGAACAAAGGAACACAATGATGCTTCCATCATTGCCATCACGAGCAAAAACAACAGAAAAGAAGAGTATCACATCATCTTCGAAATATCGTTAAAACGACGAGAAACGTCGTTTTTAAGGCATTCCACCGATTGGCCACAGATCTCCCGACAAATTTCCGCCACCGTCGACATACAGCGTCTGACCCGTAATAAACGAAGCCCAGGGTGATGCAAAAAAACAAAGAGGAACGACCACTTCTTGCACTTCACCGAGACGTTTCATGGGAGATGCGCCTTCTGCGAGCGTCAAAATGCCTTCTGGGTAGCGCGAAAGTGCCTCTGTTTTAATCACGCCAGGCGCTATCGCGTTGATGCGAATACCAAATCGTGCCCACTCGGTGGCCAATGTTTTGGTGATGTTGTCGACCCCCGCACGCGCAGCACCCGTATGCACCATCCCTGGAAAACCGCGGGCCATATTTGCAATAACATTAACAATCACGCCATGATGCGCAGGGATCATCGCCTGGTTCGCAACTGCATGAATCATATTCCAAGTACCTAAAAGATTGTTTCGTACTACCGCTTCAAAACCGCGCGGTGAAATATTTTCGGCGGGCGCAGGAAATTGTCCGCCGGCGTTGTTAACAAGCACATCTATGTGGCCAAAAGATGCTAGAATCGACTCTACGACCTCGGAAACACGTTGTGCATCGCGCGTGTCGCATGGCCAAAACCGAACGCGTTCGCCCGTTGGGTCCAATGCCAGTGCTGCCTTTGAGAGAACTTCTTCACGCCGTCCGAGCAATGCTAACTGTGCGCCACTGTTGAAAAAAATTTCAGCGGCGCCATAACCAAGTCCCGTTCCACCGCCGGTAATGATCACCACTTGTCCAGCAAACATGTCAGGCGAAAAATGAAATGCATTTGTCATCACACATGCATAGCGAAGATCTCGTGTTGCGAGAATGGACAAGCCTAAAGTTTACGCGCATAGACCGTTTGTCTGAAAAACATGAACCTAAGGAGCCTTTCATGCGCTTCGCGAAATACACCGCGTGGCTACCCCTGATTTTCATCTCAGCCGGTTGCAACGTATGGGAAACTCTCAAAGAAATTACGCGAGAAGAGTTGCCCTTGCTGTCTGAACCCAATGTTCGCCTTGAGGTCACACCTTCCACTGGGATTGCCATCCATCTTGATGGAAAACAGGTCGCGACCAGTGCACCATGGATCCTTCGCAATGTACCGGAAGGCCTCCATACCCTTGAAATACGGGCAATGGGCTATTTTCCTGTACAGCTACCGCTTGATGTAAAAAGAGGCGAAAGTCTGCGTGTACCGATTGTTTTACGTCCTCGAAAACATGTTGAATTTATAGAAAAGGAACCCGTGCCCCAAACAGAGAAAGAGGAAAAAAAGGTTGACGCGCTTATCGCCGTATCTCTTCGTGTAAGCATGCGCCCCAAGGCGCCCATCATGCTTGAAGGCGTACCCGTGGTCATCGACCAGAAAATTACATTCAAAAAACCACAAGGCACTTTGGACATCGGCGAAATGCGTCTTCTGTACCGGCTTGAACCCGAAGGTAAGTTGTTTTTACGGCCAACCATCGACCAAGGCATTTGGGACAAAGACACCCAACCCATTGAAGCCGATGAAGAGTTTGCGATGACGACAGGAAGCGTCAAGCTGCACCGCATGTCCGTCAATGGGACCGATCAACACGTAACCATCACGCGCGAATGATACAATTCACGCAATCGCATGGTTGATGCCCCTACAGCGCCTGTTCCCACGGCATGCCCATCCAAACGCGTGATGGGGATGATTTCCCGCACAGAAGCACAGATAAAGACTTCCGTTGCCTGCTCAAAGTCCTGCGGCCACAATTCACATTCGCGATATGCAATACCGTTGGCACTGCATATTTCGAGAATTGTGCTCCGCGTAATACCGCTTAAAATGCCTGTATCAATCGTTGGCGTACACCAAACACCGTCGATCAACGCAAATACATTGGCTGCACTGGCCTCTGCCACACGGCCTTCGACATCAAGCATGATGGCTTCATCACAGCCTGATTGCTTGGCCTCCTGCACAGCCATGATATTTCCCAGATAGTTCCCTGTTTTGGCACGTGGGTCGACCGTTTTTTTAAGATTTTTAAGAATAGAAACGAATACCGCGCTTCCACCGTCACGATAAAGGCGTGGATCAACCATGGGCAACGGTAAAATTAAAATAATCAATTGCGGTAGACTTGCAAGGCGCGGATCCAAACCAAGCGGCCCCGAACCGCGCGTTCCGATCATGCGCAAGTAAGCATCTGGCATATTTGCTGCGTTGATCAATTCAACGATTGCTGCGCGAAGCGTATTTCGATCCCACGGAACATCAAAACCAACCAAAGTGCCCGACGCATAAAAGCGCTCAAGATGGGCTTCCAAGGCGAATGGAATGTTTGCGTAGACACGCATGGTTTCAAAAATCGAATCGCCATAGAGAAACCCGCGATCGAATACGCTTATAGTCGCTTGTTCAGGTTCAACAATGCAACCATTTAAATAAACTTTACCGGTCATTGAGCACTCCCCATGCGACATGGTTCGCTATCGCCATGATCGTATGTTGTGGATTAACGCCCAAATTCGTTGGGAAGAGCGACGAATCCGCAACATACAAACGCTGAGCACCATGCACCGCACCGTATGGATCACACACGGCCGATGAGGCATCGGGACCCATGATCGTTGTACCGAACAGATGACTCAAGATCATGGCAACCTGTGACGGATAAAGTTCATGAGGAAATGCCCGCAGATCGTCCATACTCTGATACGACTCACGCAAACCCAAGATACCGGGATAAACGGCCGTGGCCCCTGCAGCCAAAAACATTTCACACAATGTTTTCATGCCAGCAGCAAGTGTTTGTCGATCACGGGGCGTAAAGTGATACGTAACCCAAGGCATCGAAGAAAAACCACGCACCTGACCCTTGGCTTCCGCACGCACCTGGGTCGCCCACAGCGCTGTATATGGAAGCTGCGCAAGTGAGGCAGCGAATGCCTGACCTACACCTGGAAGACGTGTTGCCAAAATTTCATCGGGAAGTGAGAGACTCTCCAGTTTGTACCCGTGGGTTTGACGAAAATGAATACTATCGAGTCCTTGTGTTGCACCCAACGTGCCTTTGCGCACGGCGGTCGGAAACACAGCAGCCACTGAAGCCCCTGGATGGCCTTGAAAGCGCTGTCCAACAAGGGGCCGATTAATACCTGAAGCCCGAAGTAGCAAAGGCGTGCCGATGGCACTCGCTGCAATTACAACACCTCGGGTTGCGCCAATGGCTACCTTGCGTCCACCCAAGATGGCGTCTACCCCCACAGCCCGTGTTCCCTCAAAGCGCACGTTCGTCACGCGACAATCCGATAAAACCCGAGCACCTAATGCCACGGCTTTGGGGATCAGCGTGATGTTCATGGCAAGTTTACGACCCTTGGGGCAGCCTTCCATGCAACGGCCAAGTCCCTCACAATTCTTGGTGTAACGGCGGGTGGGTCCTGCAACAATGCCCAACCTGTCTGCACCCGACTGCATCAGCGAAGAGTTGGGGCCATACACGTGCTCGTGGGTTGTTTCCAGATGGATCGCCTCTTCTACAGCCGCATAGGCTCTTTCAACACGATCCAAAGGCAAAGCAGAAGCCAATCCATACATTTTGTGCCAATGGGCAAACACATCCTCGGGTGCACGCCACACAATAGCAGAATTGATCACCGAGCTTCCACCCACACACCGGCCCTGTAAAATAGGAATGCGTTCTGGCCCCGTGGTGGTTTGTGTGCCTGCCGCACGCATGCGCTGGGTGAGGATTTCAATGGAATCGGCGGCTGCCCATTGGCTTGGCACATTGGATCCTTCTTCAAGCAAAAGAACGCTGTAGCCTTGTTCTGCAAGCACCAAAGCCACACTGCTCCCTGCCGGACCACTTCCTACAATCACATAATCGGCCATCTCGCCCACGCCGCGAAATGCGTGATTTGCGGTTTGCACGACGGGAGGGACAGCCATCGGTTTGATGTCAGAAGGAAGATCGATTCCTTCTCCACGATAAATAGCGCGCCGCGCTTCTTCATCGGCCAAAACAACCATACATGCGATGGCTTTCAGCCAAACAGCAAGCTTTTGTAACAGACTCAATTCCGAAGCAAACATACGATGCACCAGGCGTGCAACAGAGGCGGCGTGATCCGTTTCTCCGTTTCGCCACACCCGTGCCAGACCCATCAAAAAGACAACGAGGCATGAGATAAAGACAGAGAGAGGCAAAGGATGGCTTCGCAAAAATCGTTCTGCAGCTTCAAGCCGCATTTCCGGTTTGCCGTGACCAGGAACAACCGCTTCGGAGAATTTTACGAGTGATCGAGTTGCCAGCATCATTCCCCTTCCATTAACACAAGGGACTTGCATCGCACTATCGCCCCAGCTACTTTGAAAATAGGATGGTAGTTTATCTTAAAAACGGTTGGTACACAGAGACCGAAACGTCCAGGCTTCGCAGCCAGGTCATGGACGGCGCCATTGATGTTGCCGGCATGCTATATCGTGCGGGTGTACCTGCTTCATCCATCGCAAAAATCGCGATGAAATTGCGTTCAATTGCGTCGCTCATTGATCCGGCGATGCAAAAAAACGTGGTCTTTGATGAAAAAAAACGACATGCCATTGCCGCACGCCTTGAATCGGTCACCGATGAGTATCCAACACTTCACGGTTTTGTCGACGATTGTCTTGAGCATGTCCATAGTCCACGTGACTTGCGTGCGTTTTATCTTCATCTCGCGCATATCGGTCAAATGGTACAATTGCTTTCCGCAGCAACACATATCACTCAACCGCGCGCATAGAACGATCTTGGATCGATTGACCCTCCCTTGCGACGCACGATAGAGCAAAGCGTATGAGTCTCATGCGCGGTACTGTAGCCAATATTCTTGATGCGGTTGGTAACACCCCTCTCGTCAAACTTAACAAGATAGGCAACCACACAGACGCTGAAATTTACGTCAAATGCGAATACATGAATCCTGGCGGATCCATGAAAGATCGCATCGCAATTAACATTATAAACGACGCTGAAAAAGCTGGGCTCATCAAACCAGGTGGCACCATTGTTGAAGCAACCAGTGGCAATACCGGTATGGGATTGGCTTTGGTTGCGGCCGTACGCGGCTACAAATGCATTTTTGTCATGCCCGACAAAATGTCACTTGAAAAAATAAAGGCATTGCGAGCCGTCGGCGCCAAAGTGGTGATTTGCCCAACCAATGTTGAAGCCGAAGATCCACGCAGCTATTACTGCGTATCACGCAGAATAGCCGACGAAACCCCTGGCGCTTTCTACGCCAACCAATATCACAATCCCTCCAATCCTGGTGCCCATTATCGCAGCACAGGTCCCGAACTGTGGGCACAAACAGGCGGAGATTTTGATGCTTTGTGTGCTGGAATGGGCACCGGTGGCACGTTGTCGGGTACAGGCAAGTATCTCAAAGAACAAAATCCAAAAATCCAGATCGTGGGTGTTGATCCTGTAGGATCGCTTTATTACGATATGGTGAAAACGGGTCGCTTGACCCAAGCACACCCCTACAAAGTAGAAGGCATTGGCGAAGACTTCATGCCCTCGACCATGGATCTTAAAATACTCGATGAAATCATCCGCGTCACCGACAAGGAATGCTTCGATGTCGCCCGACGTTTGGCACGCGAAGAAGGCATCCTCTGTGGTGGTTCTGGCGGTGCATCGGTGGTCGGTGCTGTTAAATATGCTGAAATGATTGGGAAAAGAGTAAAGATCATCGCCCATCTGCCCGATACAGCCCTCCGCTATCTCTCTAAATATCTCGACGATGACTGGATGCGTGAAAACGGATTTTTGGGGCCAGAACCTGGCTTAGGCACCGTGCGCGACTTGCTTCGCAAACGTGGAAACCCATCACCTATCGTCGCAGAGCACAACGAAACGGTGGGCATTGTGATCAGCCGTATGCGCGAAAATGGCATAAGCCAAATTCCCATACTTCGCGCAGGTCAGGTTTTGGGCGTCATCACCGAGCGCAAACTATTAAACGAATTGGTAACACAGCACGTCAAGTTGGATGCATTGGCAGGCACCCTTGCCGATGGGAATTTTGCGGCCGTTGATTTCAATACCCCCATCGCGACCTTAAGTAGCATTATCAATCAACATGTGCAGGTTGGATTGGTCATCGACAATGGTGTGTTGAAGGGTATCGTGACACAAATCGATCTCATCGCATGCATGGCCGACAAATTAAGTTAGAATAGACAAAGTGAGGGCGATTTCATGCGTTTTAACCATGTCATCATGATGTGCTGTATAATAACAGCATGTAACAAAAATATTTTTAACGCTGGCAACCCGGACTTTCGCGTCGATGCTGTGGGTCTTGAACTCCCCCAAACACCTGGGTGGATCAAGGACACCAATATTAAAGTGGAAAACAATGATCTCGGTGGCATTGTTTTGCGATTGATCCGCGTGGGTGGCGTGGTGGGATCTCCCAGATTAGATGTCGTCCTTGAACCTTTGCGAGGCACTCCCAGCAATCTTGACGAATACCTCACGCGCAATCTTCGTGAAATGGCCTTGCTTGAAGAAGCAGGCCAACTGCGCATTACCAAAGTGGAACAGGAATCGATTCAGCAAGGCGACACACGTGGTTATCTCGTACGCCATACATACACCTTGGGCAAAGGTGGATCTCAAGTGGCGCTATCACAGGTTTCATGTTTTTTTGTCGTAAGTGGCCGGGGCGTAACGGTCACAGCCGTGGGTCGATCAGAACTATTCGCGCCATTGGCCAACGAAATAGAAAAAATAATTCGAGGCATCATCTTTGGGGTTCCAGGCATCAGCATTTCACATCGTGAAAAGATTGCCCCCGAAAGTGATAAAGTTCAAGAAGTTCCACCGGAAGGGAAATTGCCCACGGGATTATAAGGTAGGGGCGCTGCTTGCCGCGCCCACACATTTAAATATGCGATCCGAACTTGGGTTTTTCAAACAAACGTATGTACCGACTTGCCGCAAAACGCGGGATATCGGCACGCTCAATGCGGTTCATCCCAGATCGCCCAATAGTCGCTGAAAATTGTTTCACACCGAAATCATCAACACACCACAACCCAACGGTGCTCAGCAATGCGTCCGTCTGAGATGCCGCCCATGCTGCGTAGGCAGCATCTTGTGAGATGTCCTGGGGATCGCCACACTTCCAGCGCACACCGGCCACCACATGCCCTGAATCAACATCCACAGTGACAAGATCGACACGGCTTGCAAGCGGTGTTGACTGTAAAGCCGCTTGCAATGCGCCTTCAATTCGCTGCTGAATGGACGCACTTTCAGGCTCAACCCGACTGATAATATCCTGCAAACGTCCTGTATTTACACCCAAATTCGTGGCAATTTTCTTAAGTTTACTTGCATCCGAGTGTGCAGCCAAACGTGGATCTAAACAACCATCACGCCAGTCAATGTAGATACGATATTCATCTGCGGTGAAGGCAAAAGGTGCATCAGCACGAGCACTTTGCGAAAAACATATCACCCAACAAACCATCAAGAGTTTCAATACGACTGCACATGCGTTTCGGTGAATGACGCCAAGCACACAAAGGATATCAGCCATAGGCCTCCCCAATGAAGCATTGCCCGCCTGGTGCGACCTCGCCACAATAGCGAATGGAGCACCGCATCAAGCAGAGCCCTACCTTGGAACTCTGACATTGAGCATGAGATCGAGGCAAGTGAAATTAATGCAAAGGATTATCGCGCATCCCCAAGCTCGTTCAAACGCCTCAAAAAACACGTCATCGCAAATATCCTTGGCAAAAATCCATCGCCAGATTTTTCAAAGCAACCAACGCAAAATCAATGAATGCGTTGCCGGCTATACTGAAGCATTTCGTAAATACGAACGCGCATACCAACGCGCTGTACGATCCTATCAACGCCGCGAAAACCCTCAACATTTTATCAAAAAAATTCATACTTCTCAGATCATTTTCATGGGGGATTACCACACTCTTCCGCAATCGCAACGTGCATTTTGCAGAATTTTGCGGCATTTACCGAAATCAGCGCCCACAACCATCGCCCTAGAATTTATTGCAGGAAAACATCAAAAAATGCTCGACCGTTACATGGCTGGCGATGTTGATGATCACGATTTTTTACAGATCCTCGGCATGTCAGAAAAGTCATGGTCTGGCCATTGGAAAAGCTTTCGGGACATTTTTGACATCGCAAAGAAGAAAGGATTTCGTCTTCTAGCCTTGGATTCATCAGGGAGAGGCCCCGAGAAAAGCAGCCTAGATAACCGCGATATTTTCGCCGCAAAGCGCATTGCGCAAGAACTCAAACGCTTTCCTAAACAAAAAATTATTGCACTCGTGGGTGAATGGCATGTGGCTCCATGTCATTTGCCAAAGCATGTCCGCAAACAATGTGGCACCGAGATAAACGACTTGATCATCTATCAGAATTGCGAGCAAATATATCATCAGTTGGAGGAATCGGGTCTCCACAACACAACATCCATTGTACGTGTAGCCCACAACGCCTATTGCATGCTCAACACACCGCCCATCGTATGCCAGCAATCATTCCTCAACTGGGTGGACTCTGAAGACGATGACAGTTTGCTTGATACACCAGAAGCAAACATCAGGACCTACACGCGAATGATTGCGGATCTCCTAAAGCTTCCATTAAACAATGCGCTCGACGATATAGAAATAACCACTGTTGCCGATTTACGATTTCTGAACACCCTTCAAAAACGGGGTCATTTTTCAAAACGTGATATGCGTATCATGCGCAAACAGATTCTGAATTCTGAAAGCTATTATATCCCCCGATGCAACATGATCTACTTGGGAAACCTATCCATCAATCATGCAGCAGAAGAATCCACTCATTTTCTTCGGCGTATTTTTTCAAATTCCGGTGATGAACCCACCCATCTTATCGATGCATTCTACGCCCGCTGCATTGAAGAGGCCATCGGCTTTTTGGGGTCTAAAATCGTCAACATCAAAAGAAAATGTTCGAGAGAAGAAGACCTACAACGTATCGCGCGCTCAAAAAGTACATCCAACACCGACCGCCACGCAGCGAAGCTCACGTTGCGTCATCTGCGATGGGAAGAGAATGAAAAGCCACGTATCTTACGTGGGATCTACGAAAGTCACCATGAAATATTCAATGCCGTTACCCATCTTCTTGGTTATATTCTCGGGGAAAAGCTATACCACGGGTTAATGGGCGGCGTGTTCAGCAGGGATGAGATCCGCGATTTATTTTTTGAAGACCTCGAAGCCCCTGGCAATGCCCGATTTACCTATCTCTTTCTTCGCAAACGAACCCAAAAAATCTCTCTCCCGGAGAAATTGCCTTGAATGCTGATGTCGTTTTTCCTCAAAATGCTACCGTCCCTATGGAAAGAAGAATTTTTGTCAACCGACATCTCCATATGGCAAACATTTCCGCCATCGGTTTCGATATGGACTACACCATCGCGCGTTACCGACGCCAAGCTGTAGAACGGCTCGCCTATGACATCACCATCAACAAATTAATCCAACGTGGATATCCCGAAGAAATACGCAAAATACCTTACGATCCACACTTTGTGATCCGTGGACTTATCGTCGATAAACAACTCGGTAATATCATCAAACTGGATCGCCATCGCGAAGTCTGCCGCGGATTTCATGGTTCAACGAAGTTAAAAACAAACGATATCCGCAATCACTACTTTAAGAAAAAAACCCTATGGGAAGCGACCCGTTTTACGCGCGTAGACACGCTGTTTTCTCTCCCAGAGGTCTGCCTTTATGCAAAACTTATTGATTACAGCGACGCCCATGCCGAATTTAAAAAATCTTATTCCGATCTGTTTGAAGATACCCGAAGCTGCATTGATGAAGCACATGCAGACGATTCGCTTAAATCTATCGTCAGTTCCAATCTAGAAACTTACCTAGAACGCGATCTGCAACTTCCCGAAACACTGCACAGACTCCGATGCGCTGGGAAAAAGCTTTTTCTTCTAACCAATTCGCTTTTGCCCTACACCGAAAAAGTCATGACTTACCTTCTTAATAGTTTTCATGCAGAATATCCTTCATGGCGTGATTATTTTGATATTGTCATGGTGGGTGCACAAAAACCTTCATTTTTTAGCCATTTGGAGCCCTTTGTCGAAATTGACGACAACAACCAGAACCTTGGCAACATCGTGCGTGTCTTGGAACGTGGACATCTCTATCAAGGCGGCAATTTCACGGATCTCGAAGCGACACTCGGGATCCATGGCGAGCAAATTCTTTATGTTGGTGACCACATTTATGGTGATATTCTTAGAACAAAAAAAGCTGGCTTTTGGCGAACTGCATTGGTGGTTGAAGAACTCGAAGATGATATACGCCACACATTAACCCATGCGCCTGTTCTCAGTGAACTCGAAACATTGGCCAAGGAACGCCGCTATCTTGCAACTCTCGCAGGTTGGCAAACAGAAGAAGCCAATCAACAAATACCCGGTAGCAGCGCGCAGATCCATACGCAAATTGCAGCAGAAGAAACACGCCAGCAAGTTAAACGTCTCGATGAACAGATGCACCGGCTCGGAGAAGTGATCGATAGAACATACAACAATCGCTGGGGCATGATTTTTAAAGACAAAGGACATACCACCCGCTTTGGCGAACAAGTGTCCAACTTTGCCTGTGTGTACACCGGACGGGTTTCAAACTTTGGATTCTATGATCCACAACACGAGTACTGGACACCGCCTGATCTCATGCCTCATGAACAAGATATTCGGGGGTGGTAAATCCCCCACAATTTATGCAGCATCATGTTTTTTAACGTATAATAGGGACTATGATCGCTTTCTTTCGTGTGGTGTGTTTGTTTGCTTTGGGTATGCTCATTGGCGCATGCGACACGGTAAGCAACACGAGAGATAACCAAAATGGTTTATGCTCTCCTGCATGCTCATTGGCGCAACAGTGTGTCGAAAACACATGCTATGACGTGTGCACCCGGGATGAGGAGTGCACTGAACGCTATTGCGATACCACACAAAGCGCTTGTTCTGGCGCATTAAAAGAGCCCGGCGGCAAGGGTTGCGGCTATATCGATACAGACAATGACGGTATTGGTAACCTATGCGACCATTGCGATAAAGCTGATTCATCCGCAAGCAACGATGACCCCGATGGTGATGGTGTGTATGGCGCGTGCGACGTCTGCGATGGAGACGATGCCATTGTTGATGCCGATGGGGATGGCCTGTGCGCTGCACGATGCTCTGCAAATCAAATAACAGACGGTGCTTATGTATTGGGTGTGTGTTTGCCTGATTGCAGCGTAACATTACCATCGTGGTGGACGGGCGATTGTTTTCCATCAAGCGCCGAGAGTGTCACCAGTGAACAAGACACATGCATTTACGCCAATGCAAATAGCAGCATTGATGGCGATGACGATACGTTCCCAATGGTTGCGATGTATGTCCCTTGGCCGACGATTCAGAGGAGGATGCGGATCATGATGGTTTATGTATGACACCACCACCACCGAATCCTAATACTTTTACGGGATGGGGCGGCCAAGACAACTGTCCAGCGGGTAATGACTTTCACGATGCAGATCACGATACCGTGGCCGATGCATGTGATGCATGTCCGGGTGATGATCGCATCTTTGATGAAGATCGCGATAGCACCTGCTCTGAGTGTACTTCCCCTCAAAATACAACAGGACGAACATGCGAACCGGATCCGTGTCCAACGCAACCCAACACCATCCAAAATAATTCTGGATTTTGCTGCAATGCCGTGGCCATCGACGAACCCGACACTTTTAAAGTGGGTTACAACGAGAACACATCGACGGATGACACATGCACGGGAGCCGTGGTGGGTGGCGATTTGAACTGCGACGGTGTGGATGGTGAAAAAGCAAAGGCGATTTATGTGCGTTGCGCCAGTGATGGCAGTGAAAATTCACAAGCTGGCAATGGATCATTTGAAAACCCATTTCAAGCATTACAAAACGCTATCAATTGTGGGCTAACTTCTGGCTGTAACGTCCCCAACTCAAGCAAGAAATTTATTTATGTCACCGCGGCCAATAGCAGCACACCATGCATATACAGTGCGTTTAAGCTGGATAACGCATCCAACTTGCCTATGTACGGCGGATTTTCCGACGATTTTTCAACCCGTGGTCCTACCTTGTCAAAAGTGCTTGGAAAAACAAACACACCATCACCTGCACTTTACATCGACATTGCCAGTGATCCCACTTCACCCCTTGTGATCAGTGGTTTTCGTTTTGAAACAGGTGCTGCAACGAACGATAATCCCACGACAATCGGTGCTTATTTAAAAAATACGCAAGCCAATGTGGTGATCCGTAATAATGTATTCGTAGCAAAGGCTGCTTATACGGGAGTCGCGGGTGTGAAGGGAGGCGACGGAAGAACGGGGTGTACCGGTGCAGATGGACGCTATCATCAGGATATTGATGGGGCAGGACAGGTAAATAACACAACAGGAACACCCCCAAGCGGCGGTTCGCGATGCGCTACCGACAACTATGGCGGCAAAGCAAATGCTTCGGGCGCAGCTTCCAGCGATTATACGTATGGTGGAAGCAGCAGCAGCGCTCCAAACGGCAGTGCTGGCACATTGCTAGGCCATTGCGTTCGAGAAGACGGCAAACCTGGCAGCGCATACTTGACGTCTGCGATTGGTGGAAATGCCTCTACAGCATGGTGTGATTCTGGCGATCCGTGGATCTGCCAAAGCAAAGGAAGCAATGGAGCTAATGGGATCAGCGGCGGCCACGGCGGCGGAGGCAGTGGAATGAATTGCAGGAGTGATTCGGCTGCAGGTGGCGCTGGAGGCGGAGGTGGAGAAAACGGCAAGGGCGGATCTGGAGGAACAAGCGGTGGTTCGAGCATTGCAGTGCTTTACTATGTCGGGGCTGGTGGATTGGTGCCAATTTGCAATGTCTATGTTTCTCTTGGAGGATCCGCGGGTCAAGTCGGCGGAGCGGGCGGTAATGGAGGAAATGGATCCCGTGGAGGGAACGCCGTAGGCTATGACACAGCAGACTTTGCGCCTTCGGAAAGTGGAGCTGCTGGTGGTTCTGGTGCTGGCGGAGGTGGTGGAGGTGGTGGAGGAGGTGGCAATGGTGGTCACAGTCTTTGCCTTCTGGGTGCGCAACGAACAGAGTCTATTTGGATTGACTCGGGAAAATGTCTTCGCCCACAATCAGGAGCAACAAAGGGTACTGGCGGAAATCCCGGTACGGGAGGTGCTGGCGGCGGTGCCGCTTCTATTTCAGCCTCTGGTGGTGTTTCAAATCCAGGAGGAGGCCCCATAGGCCCCGCAGGCGTTGCAGGCCTCAAAGGTCAAGACGGAAGAGATGGTATCGCCGGAGGAAGCTGTATCATGGGATCTGATGGCGTAATCGATACAACCAAGTGCAATAATTAATCTTGCTCCAATGCAATCATTCGCAAATACTTCACACGCCGCACCCATGCATCTGGATCGGTAAAGTCACCCACAGGCTGTGGATCGCCTGTTTTGAGGCCAAATGCACCGGTTCCAAATGCCAGATCTGCGATACTATCGTCCAATGTTTCACCCGAGCGATGGGATACAATGCATTTCATGCCTGCATCATGGGCATGCTTCATCACATCAAGGGTACCTTGCACCGTACCGTTTTGATTCACTTTAATCAAAATGCCCGTGGCTGCTTTTGTTTCGATACCACGTAATAGACGCGGAAATTGGGTCACGAACAAATCATCGCCAATGGTCGTCACTTTGCGCTTGGACATTTCTTCCGTAAGCACAGGCCAACCTTCCCAATCATTTTCAGCAAGGCCATCTTCCACAGACAGCAACATGCCAGGATACGCATCAACCAAGCCTACAAGATACGCAATCATATCTTCGGTTGAAAGCGTCTGCCCTTGCACGCGGTAAAAACCCGTATTCGCATCGTAGAAAGAACTTGCTGCAACGTCCAAAGCAAGCTTTACATCATGCCCCGGCGTGTATCCCGCTTTATTAATCGCATCGAAAACGAGTGCAAAAGCGGCTTTGCTATCACCAAGACCACGAACAGAAAATCCAGCCTCATCGGCCCTTGTCACTTTGTCTGCACCAAACTTCTTTTCTAATATTTTCTTTAAGTGCCCATCGATACGATCACCCATGGCCAGGGCTTGCTCGTACGTTGAAGCGGTCATAGGAACGACCATGATCTCTTGGATATCAATGCGGTCTTGCCCCAAGCATTCACCCTCTTTAAGTGCATGCAATCCACCATTGAAAATATTCATCATAAAGAGGACATGACCCTCATTGCCTGCCTCGCTGTTGGCACGCATATAAAGCGCAAGTTGTTGGCCATGCAGCGCCGCCGCAAGCTGCCACAACGCACGCGACACGGGCAATGCTGCATTGGCACCCAATGTACGAAAATTGGGGCCACTCTTTTCTGCAATAAGACGATCCAAACGTTCAACATATTCATGGGTCATCAAATCAAGACCCGCTTCACGCAATGCAGGAAGAATAATTTGATTGATATTATCGATCGCCTGCGAAACAGGTACCGTCGCCGCTTCATCTTCACCCTTGGAAGCACCAGCCGGAACATCACCCGAACCTTCCATATCCCCCAGGCGTAGCGTGCAGCGCACCGTAGGACGTCCACGCGAATCATCAATGGCATAAACATCCGCTATAAGTTCACTCGAATTGGTCACAGAACGCAGCATCGTGTCCTCCGCTTCGGGCGCAGCATACAAAATCCAAAGACCCATTGGCAAATCGAAATGAGAATTAAGGCGACAAACGACGCGGGCTCACCAAATATTGAACTGCCTCATCGGGTCCCATGCCATATCGGTTCTTGAAATAGGAACGCGATCCAGGATCAAGCGTCACCCCACCCGCCACCGCACGTACCAGCGTATCATCTGCTTGTAAGAATGTATCGATCGATGCAGGAACAGCCGCATCACGCACACGTGCCTCAACAAAGTGCTCTTGGGCAGCTAGAATTTGTGCTCGAACTTCTGTGCTTAAGTCATCAAGCACCGACTGCCACAGATTTTTCGCATCAAGAATACCACCGCGATTGGCCGGAACAAGCACCGTACCATCTGCCATCACTGCATCATGCTCCGATGCTTCCACATAACGCTTCGCCACAAAAGGCTGATCTGTCACTAATTTTTGATCACCCATGGTGACAGAAACCATACCTCGGATCATCGCACCACGCTGGATCCAGTCACGGGCATAGGGGAAGCTCCCTGCCTCGTTGGGTCCTGGCTTCGGCCTATCAATTTGCCGCGTGGTTTGAACCCATGTCCTACGCTTTACAGGCGTTTCATGACGTTTTTCTTCGATCCACTCGCGGCATCGGCGCTCTTCACCAGGACGAGGTGCACAATCACGATGGGCGATTTTTTCGATCTTCACATCAACATCATCGATTTCACGAAATTCAACATCAGGTACTGTTATTTTGACAATATCTACACGTGCAGCATCACCACGTGTGGCATAAAATATTTCCGTTTCGGTACGATCCGTCCGATCACTGGCATCAATCTGAAGCGTCACTTTGATCGGCATATTAAGAGGACATGCGTTGCCTATTTTCGATGAAAGCACCGCAGTAAGTTCATCGCAGTCCTTGCATGAGCCCTTCACCACAAGTTGCGGCCCTTGCTTGCAGTGCGCATCACGTATTGCCAACCATGCAGCCTCCACGGTATCGTGGGATGTATCGGCATCGCCCACCGCATATGCAAGCGCCGTATGCAACGCAGAAACTCCCGGCAATCCTTTGATACGCGCTTGCTGCGATCTTTCACGATGCATGGCACCCAAACGTTGACTCAAACCTGCAAACCACGACTCGCTCTCAGAACCGGCCCCAACCGACAGTGCAAGCTGCATTGCTTCTACACTGCGTCCCCGATCCACAAGCCCGGCAATCATCCCTTGGATTTTCGATTGCACATCCGTCGTCACCTTCTGCACATTTCCGCGTCGATCAAAATCGTCCAACGACAGGGGAACATCACGCAAGACCTGTAAGCCTTGCACAGCATCGCTGTAACGTTCTTCGCGCAATGCCGTTTGGATCCGACCAACCAGAACATCGGCCCATGCGGCACGGGCACGCTCTAGGCTTTTACGCGCTGCTTCGTCCTGTGGATGCTCACGCAAAGCAAGTTCAAAGCTTTGCGCCGACTTATCGTATTGCCCCGAGGCATATTCGGCGTTTCCGCGTTTGACGAGGGCAGTTGTTTGGCAAGCGGCCATAGAAAATGCGATACAAAAAAATGCAGAAACACGTTTCACACTGCCCTCCCCCGAGAGTTCACTATGATTGTGATATGAGCTGAGCCTGCACGATCTGTCAATCAGCCATGACTAGCCATGTTCGGCCAACCAACGCTCTGCATCGATGGCCGCTTGGCAACCACTGCCTGCCGCAGTGACGGCTTGTCGATAGACATGATCCTGCACGTCGCCACAGGCAAACACACCCTCAATAAGGGTGCGGCTGCTCTTGCCTTCGGTAAGGATATAGCCTGCCGGGTCCAGCTTCAAAACATCGGCAAACAAACCACTGTTGGGCGTATGACCAATGGCCACAAACACACCCGAAACCGCGATTTCCTCGCGTGCACCGGTTTCTGTGTTCAACAATCGCACGCCGCTTACCGACGTGTCGCCCAAAACTTCATCGATGGCAAAAGGTGTTTTGATTTCAATTTTCGGATTGCTTCGGCAGCGCTCAAGCATGATCCGCGATGATCGAAATTCATTGCGTCGATGCACAAGGCTTACTTTACTCGCAAAGCGCGTAAGAAATGTGGCCTCTTCCATGGCCGTGTCACCACCGCCCACGACCACGAGATGCTTGTCGCGAAAAATGGGCAATGCACCATCGCATGTCGCGCAAGCTGACACCCCGCGATTAAACAAACGCTGCTCACTTGGCAAACCGAGCATACGTGCCGATGCCCCCGTCGCAATAATAATTGCTTTCGCAAAATATTCTTTGCCTTCGGAAATAACTTTAAACGGACGCTTGCTAAAATCTACAGACTCCACATCTTGCGTAAGGATCTTCGTTCCAAAACGCTCCGATTGAGCACGCATTTTTACCATAAGTTCAGGGCCGGACACCCCTTCAGGAAACCCTGGATAGTTCTCAACCTCAGTGGTGATCATAAGCTGACCACCAGGCAAACCACCGGCCATAAATCCTTCAAACATCAGGGGCTTAAGCTCTGCACGTGCAGCATACACCGCTGCTGTATGGCCTGCAGGACCTGAACCAATGATAATAATATTTTCAATGTCAGACATGGCGATCTCCTATTACTGTTTTACGCAACATCCGTAATCAGTGATTCATCTTCTTCTATAATTGTCGGGAAATCCGATAACGCAACAGAAAGTATTTTCTTTTCGTAAGCAATATACTTGGGCAATCGATTCGTCACCGCGCATATTTTTTGATCAAGCGTATTACAACGGTCACCGTGCACGGGCAATTGTTCTGGGGCCAAGAGCAAACCGTATACCAATAAAGCACGTTCTTTTTTATTAAATGACTGAGAAGAAAACCATACAGAAGGCAATCCAACAAGACACGCGATAAACGATGCATTCAACGGCCAGTTGGCGTTCGAAATGGACATCTCAGAGCCTTGAAAAATAGCCCTACGCACAAGGGTATTGACTGCCTGCGCCAAACCGGGACCCAGTTCATTGTATGAACGATCTTGGTGCAATAAAGGCGCATAATGGAAAATCCAACGCATTTCTTGATTGTGCAACCTCGTTTTTTTTTGAATCACTTCAACCAATGACTGCATTCGTTCGCGGGAGCATGATTCAAATTCTTTGGTCGCACCACAAATTTCGCCCAACCATATACGATGCATCCCCTCACACGTGGATGCATGAGAATAGGCCTTCACCTGTGCAGCGTATGATTCATTCCATATCTTTTGCCAAATAGGGCCAAAATAACCGATCTCGGGGCTCACACGTCCAAAGAACCACCAGTTTCGTACTTTTTCTACACGAGAATCGTCCGCAAGATGCGCTTTCAATACTTCTAGCCACGATACTTCTGATTTAACATTAATTTGTGCGCGCAACCATTCGCTTCGAGGAACATACAATCGATCGTCGTGAAATCCTTCATCAATCACGCCTGTTAAAATATTGCTGATATTGCATGCAAGCGTAAGGGCCCATTGCCGTGAAACAGGATCCATGTTCGCTGAAGAAGAGATCGCATGCGCACGTATTCCCAGCCTAGGCAATGAAAATTTGTGATTTCTTAGATGTTCTACGTCCACACCCAAAACAAGCCGAGGCGTCCCATGGGACTTAAAAACATCCACAAACCAGCATTTCAGGGCATACGTCAATTTCGCGTGCAATTCAGAACACGGAATAGAGCAGGGACCTACGTGTACAGGCTCCCGAAGGCGGAAATAATCAATAGAGCTCATGCAGGATCATACCCAAGATTTGGCGCAAGAAGTCGCTCCGCCTCACGCACAGAAATATTCTTTCGCTGGGCGTACGATGCCACCTGCAACTTGTCGATTTTACCCACCGCAAAGTATTTGCTTTGTGGGTGGTTAAAATACCAACCGCTCACGGCAGCAGCAGGCCACATGGCATAGTTTTCAGTAAGCGACACCCCAACGTTACGTTCAGCATCAAGCAAGTGAAAAAGCGTCACCTTTTCACTGTGCTCAGGACATGCTGGATACCCCGGTGCCGGACGAATACCTCGGTATTTTTCGTTGATCAAATCTTCAAGTAAAAACTTTTCTGAAGCCCCAAAGCCACATGCAATACGCGCAGTTTGATGAAGTTTCTCTGCGAGCGCCTCAGCCAAACGATCGGCCAAGGCTTTGAGCATAATGGCGTTGTAATCATCGCCGTCCCGTTCAAAGGCATGTGCACGTTCATCACACCCATGCCCCGTGGTCACCACAAAAGCGCCAATGCTATCGCAAATTTCGCCGGAGGCGGGTGCCACAAAATCACTGAGCGAGAAACACACATCACTTCCTAAACGTTGTTGACGAAGCGAATGCAAACGTGTTCGCTCATGTTTTCGCGTCTCATCGGTCCACAAAACAATATCCTCACCCACAGCATTGGCAGGAAAAAATCCGTAGACCGCTTTGGCGGTAAGCCATTTTTCATTCACGATATTTTTTAACATCGCTTGGGCGTTGTTAAATAATTCTTGCGCATGTTCGGCAACGCCTGGCTTTTTCAGAATAGCAGGATAAACGCCACGCAATTCCCAGGCATGAAAAAACGGTGTCCAATCGATAAATGGCACGATTTCATTCAAATCAATGTCATTCAAAACACGAACGCCCAAGAAATCAGGACGTGCGATATTCTCTGCACTGAAATCTGCTTTAAAACATTTTAACTGCGCTTCTTCATACCGAGCCAGCACCACACCCGAACCATTGGCAAAATCTTCACGCAACGAAGCTTGCATTATCACATTTTTTTCTAAAAATGGCGCTTTCCCTTCACCTAAAAGTGCAGATACGACACTCGCTGCGCGCGACGCATCGATCACATGCACCACACCATGCTCATACTCTGGCGCAATCCTTACTGCTGTGTGCTTTTTGCTTGTGGTTGCGCCGCCAATTAACACGGGCACAGTCATGTTGCGCCGCTTCATTTCCTTGGCCACATGCACCATTTCGTCAAGCGACGGTGTGATTAAACCTGAAAGACCAATTAAATCCGCATGTTCACGCTCTGCCGCATCCAAAATTTTATCGGCAGAAACCATCACCCCAAGATCGGTCACATCGTAACCATTGCAAGCCAGAACAACACCCACGATATTTTTTCCAATATCATGCACATCGCCCTTCACCGTCGCCAAAATCAATTTGCCTTTGCTTTGACGTACTTGAGAAGGATCTGTTTCCATAAACGGCAATAAATACGCCACGGCTTTCTTCATCACCCGTGCGCTTTTCACCACCTGGGGCAAAAACATTTTTCCAGCACCAAAGAGATCGCCCACCACGTTCATGC
>SXGS01586369.1_pt1 | contig 29116 bp, 17 predicted proteins | sample 3174681 | NCBI WGS metagenome assembly SXGS01 (sample SAMN11356861, study PRJNA531348) | freshwater metagenome | isolation source: freshwater sample F1-80 | place: China: Fuxian Lake, Yuxi | collected 2017-12-25 | reverse complement strand
GTCTTGTTCGAAGGGCTCATCGAAGATGAGGTGGCGATGTTGTCGCAAGAAAACGAAGAGTTTGCGCTTACTTATCGCACGCTTGGCGATTCGTTGCTCAGCGCCGCTCAACTCGATAGGGGGATTCCAGATCATATCGCGTTTACTCGTCGCCTCCATCAATATCGGTCTCGGTGGATGATGAAGATCCCACAAGGCTTGCACCTGGACAACCCCCTAACTTCAAACCAATCAGCGTTCTAGCCCCACCCGACGAGCCCGTCCCCAACGGGGGCGGTGCGAGGAGCGTGGGGCGGTGCGAGGAGCGTGGGGCGCTCGAGCACCTTGGAGGTGCCGGCGAGCAACCGTGCTATCCTCGCTGAGGCCCTGGCGCTTGATCCGAGGCGCGACCCACGGAGCGAAGGTGGTCTGGAGGTTCAAGTGAGAGATCTGCGCCGTCCGCAACCTGTCGAAGATCAACGCACGCTCGCGCCGCGGGCCTTGCTCGTGTCGAAGGCGCCGATCGCGTCGCGGGCGCTTGTCGCCCTCCTGGCGCCGCTCATCGGGGTGGCGGCTTGCGCTCCAGCGGAGCAGCCCGCGCCCGAGGAAGAGGAAGAGGGCGCTCGGCCCTGCGCGGTCTTCTGGGACTGCGAGCTTGGGGAGGTGTGCAGCCCAGAGGGGGTGTGCGTCGCGGGCGATGATGAGGTCGAGTGTGTCGATCAAGACGAGGACGGTTACGGCCAGGGGTGCGGCGCGGGCCTCGACTGCGATGACCGGAATTTTTTCCGCAACCCGGCGCTCGACGAGGTCTGCAACGGCGCGGACGACAACTGCGACTTCCTGATCGACGAGGGCGGGGTCTGCGAGGGCTGTCAGGACGAGTGCACGCCGGGCGCGAGCGAGTGCGCGTCGGACACCTCCTTTCGAACTTGCAACGTGATCAACGGGTGCGCCCGGTGGGCGGCGCTGGAGCATTGCGACGGCCAGGACTGCGTCGGCGGCGCCTGCGTCGACGCCTGCGACGACTTCGACGGGGACGGGTTCGGGGTCGGCTGCGCGCAGGGGGAGGATTGCAATGACCGCAACCCCTTCTCGTTCCCTGGCGGCCGCGAGGTGTGCGACGGATACGACAACGACTGTGATGGGGTCGTCGATCAGGGAGGGATCTGCGATGAGCCGTGCGCCTCGGCGTGCGCCGATGGGGAGCGGCGTTGCCAGGGTGGAGGCTTTCAGGTCTGCGTGGCCGATCCGAGGGGTTGCCTGGACTGGAGCATGACCTTGCCCTGCCAGGGAGAAACGTCGTGCAGCCAGGGCGTGTGCGTGGACCCCGTCGTCTGCTTGGATCGGGACGGGGACGGGTTCGGGGTCGGCTGCGCGCCAGGGCCGGACTGCGACGACGTCGACAGCGCCCTGAGTCCGCGCGCCCTGGAGGTGTGTGACGCCGTGGACAACGACTGCGACGGCCTCGTCGACGACGGTTTGTCGGGCTGCCAGGCGTCCTGGTGCCAGGCCGAGCGCCACGACACCCTCGCGACGGCGCGGCGGCTGCTCTCGGGGGAGAGCGGCGCGGGTTACGCGTGCCCAGGTCAGGGCGGGCTCTGGGATCTTGGGGCGCTCGGCGCCGGTCAGGGGGTGATGATCGTCGGGCAATGGGCCTCGGGGGTGGACAGGCTGGAGGTGGAGCTGGTCCGGGCGGACCTGCAGGTGGTGGCTTCGGGATCGGGCGCCGGCGTGGCCTTCCGGGCGACGGCAGGGCAGGCCGGGCGGCACCTGCTGCGGGTGCGGGGCGCCGTCGGCGGCGCCTACGCGATCGGGTGGTCGCCCTCGGAGCTTCCTTGCGGGCAGGACGATCACGAGTCGAACAACTCGCCTGCGTCAGCCTCGCCCTCGCTCTATCCGGGACGCGTGATCAGCGGGGGGATATGCGGGGGAGATCTGGACTTCTTCGCCGTGCCCTCGGCGCGGGCCGGTCAGGTGCTCACGGCGGAGCTGATCGGCGGGGCGAGCGCGGGGCGCCTGTTGCTGGAGGTGTGGCACGATGGGCGGGCCATCACGCCGGATCAAAGCCGGTCGGGGGGCGCGGTGCACGCCCACTCGCGGCTGGACATGCCGGGCCAGTACGCGGTGGCGGTGCGGGGGATCAACCCGGGGGTGGTCAGCGGCTATCTGCTGGCGGTGTCGGTCCTTGATCGGGCCTGCGCCGACGACAACGGCGAGCAGGACGACCGGATCGATCGAGGGAGGCCGCTCAACGGGCAATTCCTGACGGGGACGCTGTGCCCGGGGGATCTGGATTACCTGCTCCTGGGCCAGCGGGCCGAAGGCAGCAGCGTGGACTTGAGCCTGGAGTTCGACGCGGGGGCGGCCAACCTGGACGCCTACCTGTTCCGGGAGACCCTCGACGGGTTCTTGCAGGTGGCGCTGACGGACGGCGCGCCGGAGCGGCTGCCGACGCGCATCCCGAGGTCGGGCGTGTATCACGTTCTGGTGATCGGGCGCGGCCCCGGGGATGGGGCGCCCTACACCTTCAGGCGATAGAGCGGCGCGAGGCCCTTCGGGCTGAAGCGAGCGCCCGGCGAGGCGCTTCTGGATGAAATATATAAGATAATCAATGGGTTGCGGGTCGGCGTGGGGTGGCGCGCTCAGGGGGCGCAGTCGTCGCGGAGCTGTCCGTCGGGGCAGGTGGTGTCGCCCCAGGTGACGTGGGAGAGGTCGGCGTCGGTGAGGTTTGCGCCGGTCAGGTCTGCGCCGGAGAGGTCGGCGAAGAGGAGATCGGCGGCGGTGAGGTTTGCGCCGGCGAGGTTCGCGCCGCTCAGGTCGGCGAAGGTGAGGCGGGCGCCGGAGAGGTCGGCGCTGGGGAGGTCGGCGCCGGAGAGGTCGGCGTGCGGGCAGTCGGCGGCGGGCCCGGGGGTGCAGGTCGGCGCGTCGATGAGGTGGCCGGCGCAGGTGCCGTCGCCGTTGTCGTCGGAGCGGGTGCCGTCGGGGCAGGTGGCGCCGCGCCAGATCGCGCGGGCGAGGGTGGCGTCGGCGAGCAGGGCGCCCGCGAGGTTGGCGTTGGTGAAGTTGGCGTTGGTGAGGTTTGCGCCGCGCAGGTCGGCCAGGGAGAGGTCGGCGTTCATGACGAGGGCGTCGGTGAGGTTGGCCTCGGTCAGGCTGGCGCGCGAGAGGTTGTTGGCGATGAGGTTGGCGCCTTCGAGGTCGGCGTTGTTGAGCGCGGCCTCTGAGAGGTCACCAGCGGCGATGTCCACGCCGCGCAGGTCGGCGTCGATGAGGTCGGCGCGGCTGCAGTCGGCCGCGACGTCGAGCGGGCAGGCGTCGCCGGTGTAGAGGTGTCCGAGGCAGGTGGCGCCGTTGTCGTCGGAGGGGGAGGCGTCGGGGCAGGTGGTGTCGCTCCAGGTGATCCCGGTCAGGTCGGTGCGTGCGAGGTTCGCGTCGGTGAGGTTCGCGCTGGAGAGGTTGGCGCGGACCATGAGGGAGCGTGTCAGCGAGGTGCGCAGCAGCACGGCGCGGGTGAGGTCGGCGTCGGTCAGGTCGACGCCGGTCAGGATCGCGTCGGTCAGGTCGGCGCCGACGAGGGACGCGCGGGTCAGGAGGGTGCCGTCGAGGCTCGCGCCTTCGAGGTTTGCGCCGGAGAGGTTTGCGCCGGTGAGATCGGCGTCGTCGAGGATCGCGCCTTCGAGGTTGGCGCCGGAGAGGTTGGCGCCTTCGAGGTTCACGCCGGAGAGGTCGGCGCCGGCGAGGTCGGCTTCGGCGCAGGTGGCGGCGGGGCCGGGTTCGCAGCGTGGGCTCAGGGTGGCCAGGCAGGAGCCGCCGTTGTCGGGGTCATCGGAGTTGGTGGCGTCGGGGCAGGTGGTGTCGCTCCAGGTGACGCGGTCGAGCAGGGCGTCGCGCAGGTTTGCGTCGGTGAGGTCGGCCTGGGTGAGGTTTGCCTCGGTGAGGTTGGCGCCGGTCAGGAGCGCGCGCAGGAGGGTGGCGCGGGTGAGGTTGGAGAGGCCGAGGTTGACGCGGTCCATGTTGGCGTCGGTCAGGTCGGCGTCCTTGAGGTCGGCGAAGGAGAGGTTGGCCTGGGCGAGGCTGGCGAAGCGGAGGTTGGCGCCTTCGAGGTTGGCGCCCTCCAGGGAGGTGCGCTGGGTGTCGGACAGTCGGGTCAGGTCCGCGTTTTCGAGGTCGGCGCCGGTCAGGTCGGCGCGATCGAGCAGGGTGCCCAGGGCGCGCGCGCCCTGGAGGTTGGCGCTGCGCAGGTTGGCCTCGGTGAGGTTTGCGCCGGAGAGGTTGGCGTTCTTGAGGGTGGCGCCGTCGAGGTTGGAGAGGCCGAGGTTGACGCGGTCCATGTTGGCGCTGGTGAAGTCGGCGTCCTTGAGGTTGGCGAAGGAGAGGTTGGTCTGGGTGAGGTTGGCGTTGACGAAGCTGACGCCGACGAGCTTGGCCTCTTCGAAGGAGGTGCGATCCTCGTTGGAGAACTTGGTCAGCGTGGCGCGGTCGAAGTTGGCGCCGCTCATCTCGCTGCGGTCGAGTTTGGTGCCGACGATCAGGGCGCCGGAGAAGTTGGCCAGGGGGGCGCGGGACTCGGTGAGGTTTGCCAGGGTGAGGTCGGCGTCGGAGAGGTCGGCGTCGGTGAGGTTCGCCAGCCCGAGGTTGACGCGCTGGGCGTTGGCGCCGCTCAGATCGGCGCCCTCAAGCAGCGAGAAGGACAGGTTGGTCTTGAACAGCCTCGCGCCGCGCAGGTCGGCGCCGCTGAGATCCACGCCGCTGAGATCCGCGCCGCTCAGATCCGCGCCGGGGCAGCGCGTGTCGGGCTCGATCCGGCAGCCGCCGACGACGCGGACGCCGTCGTCGCTCTGGCCGCCGAAGAAGCAGCCAGAGGTCAGAGACAGGAGGGTCAGAGAGGCGGTGGTGAGGAGGGCGTGTCGCATAGGGCACCTGTCTCATGGAAGCGGGCTTCGGTCGCGCCCGGGTGGTCCAACCGGACGATGATACTCCAATGTGGACAAGGCTTTATCCACACTGGGGCGCCATCGTGCGGAAGCGGAGCCCCTTTCGGCAGGTCTCCGGCTTCTCGACGGGAGCCTTTGCCAGTCTCATGCCAGCTCCCGGGTCGAGGAAGGGAGCTTCGCTTCAGCCCTCGAAGAGCAGGTAGCGGACCTGGACCTCGCGATCGGCGTCGAGGTGGAGCGTAAAATCAACCTCGCCCTTGTCCCCCGACTGGCTCAGCCACCACCGCAAGCCGGCGCCCTCGCCGTCCCCCAAGATGTAGACCTGCGCCCAGACTTCGGAGTCGGCCGCGTGTGCGCCGAGGCTGACGCGGGTGCCGCCGGGTCGGACGGCGACGCGGCCCTCATCAAGGCCCTCGCCGTCGAGGTCCTCGGGGGTCGGCTCGGCGGCGGGAGGCGCGACGTCGTCGATCCAGAGTTCGCGGGGGAAGGGCATCTCGACCGGGGCGGCGGTCGCGGCGGCGCTGTTCTCGTCGAAGTCGACGCGGACGACGGCCTTGCGGCGCAGCGGGTCCTCGACGGCCAGCAGCAGGCCGAGGCCCTGCGGCAGCGCGGCGATGGCCTTGAGGCCGTCGTTGTCGCGCAGCTTGACCTCCTCGACCAGCCTCTGGGTGAAGGGGATCTCGGACAGCGCCCGGTAGACGGCCGTGGACGACAGGTTGATCGCCATCGAGTGGACGGCCAGGCAGAAGTCTCGCCGCCGCCGCCCGACGCCGACGACCGCGAGGCGCAGCAGCCCGGCCTTGTCGCGGGCGGCCTCGCAGCGGTGGAGCCAGAAGTCCGACAGCTTGATCTGCTTGGAGGGGGACTGCGGCGAGCCGGAGAGGCGGTTGCCGGCGGTGTAGCCGTAGAAGTCAAAGGCCTTCAGGCAGGCCTCGGGCGGGTTGGAGCGCGGGACGTTCCACGTGACGATCACCTCGCGGGTGTCGGCCATGGGCCAGACGCGCACGCTGGGGATGTCCAGGTCGATGCCGTTGACCATGCCCTGGATCGTGGCGTAGTCGAGCTCCCCGTCGGTCATGGTGGTCCGGCCGGCGGCCAGCGCGGCGCGCAGCGGCCCCAGGTTCACGATCATCATCCTTCGGGAGAGCGCCGTGCCCGCGTCGCCGCTGACCACGACCGCCGCGTCGAGGTTGGGCAGGTGGCCGAAGATCTTCGAGGTCAGGTGGGTGGCGGTGACCGTCAAGGCCGCGCCCGTCTTTATATCCCGCACTCTGAGGTCGAAGGAGGGCCCGTCGCCCGACAGCGCGAAGGAGAGCCCGCTGGCGTGCCCCAGCTCCGAGGCCGAGGGCGGCGCGAAGGGCGTGACCCTGGCGCCGGCCTCCGGCGTGACCGAGGGCTGCCGCTCATCCATCGTAAAGTGTTGTATTTCCTGTCCAATCGCCGCGTGGACGTGCCAGACCATGGCGACCTCCTGGTGGGTTCAGATGCGGGTCCACGTCACCTGGGCGGAGGTGCCGCCCTTGATCCTGCCTTCAAGCCGCTTCTTATCCTTGAGCTCCAGGGCGTAGTCGAGATCCAGGCCCGTCTCGGGGACGTGGAGGCGGAAGCGCAGCGTCCGGCCTTCGAAGCGGATCTTGCTGATCGTGTAAGGGGTCTGGGTGTTGCAGTCGGCCCCTGTGAGCTCGACCTTGCCGCCGCGCACCGAGATCTGGGCGATGTCCTTGCAGCCGACCCGATCGGGCCAGTGCTCCATCCACTGCCCGGCGAGCCACTCCGGCGGCGCGCCGTCGCTCTGCGCCTCGACCTCGTCCGTCGAGGGCTCGTCCTGGGCGGGCTGAGGGTCCTTGTATCGGGGGTCGTTGAGGGCGGGGCGCATGTCGATGTGGACGGTGCAGGCCCCCAGGGCCATCAAGGCGATGGCGAGGGGCGGCAGGCATCGGCGGGGAGCGAGGGGCATGAGGTGGACCTCCGTGGGGCGAAGTCGAGGCGCTGAGGATACCACCGCTGTCGGCCAGACTCCACGCGCTTGTGTCGGGGCTGGCCCAGAACACTGTTTGGTTTGACTCCCGTCGGTCCCTCAAACCAGTCAGCGTTCGAGAGCGCGCTTGGGGTCGGCGGCGTGGCTGGATCGGAGCGCCCCCTTTCGCCCCCGCAGGGCCTCTGCGATGTCTTCGATCAGGGCGAAGCGCTGCTCGGGGGGGAGGGGGCAGGGCAGGCCGATGAGCTTGCCCTCGTGGACGAAGGCCAGCGGGAAGTCGTTCAGGGGCAGGGCGTTGAGGTCCACGAGCCCATCCCACGCGTAGAGCCGCCGCTGGATCCAGATGCCCTCGGGGCGGAAGCCGAGGACGTAGACCTCGGGGTCCTTCAGGAGCAGGCGCAGCCGCGCAAACTCCATCCCGAGCCCGACGAGGAAGAGGCCGCGCAGGCCGAGCGAGAGCGCGGCGGCCATCGAGCCCTCGACAGCCACGGTGACAGCGTGGACGTAGGCTTCGCAGGCGAGCCCGACGCCGAGCAGCGCGATCCACCAGAAGCCGCTGATAAAGACGTCGCCCTTCGGGGCGAGCCACCACTTGCCGCCGCCCTCCGTATCGTCAGGATCTGATTCAGTTTTTAGCGATGTCCAGGGTGTCGCGGTGTCTGCGCTGGCGCTGCCGGGCGCGCTCTGCCATGCCTCGTAATCGCTGGCGATGCGCCCGGTGAGCTGGCCGTGGAGCTGTGGGCGGTCGAAGCGGCGGTGTGGGAGGCGGAGCTCGCAGTCGAGGAGGTGGGCCAGGGTCCAGAGGTCGGCCAGGATGTGGAGCTGTTGTTCGGGGGAGGGATCCTTGGGGATGTCGGCGCCGAGGGTGATCGTGTCGAGCTTGATGAAGGCGCGCCAGAGGCGCTGTGCCTTCTTGTCGTCGGCTTCGGGGTTCCTGGGCTTGAGGCCGATCTGGACGACGCGCTCGGGCTTGACGGCGATGGCGCGCAGGCCATCGACGGTGACGGCGTCCTCGTCGAGGGCGTCCTGGGGGGGTGGCTCCGCGTCGCCGGGGCTGGCCTCGGGGGAGAACTCGTTGGAGACGAAGAAGCCGCGCTTGAGGAGGAGGCCGTGGGCGGGGTCGAAGGCGAGGCTGTCGAGGCCCTTGAAGTCGCGGGCCTGGGCCAGGTCGATGGTCAGGGCGTCGAAGGGGGCCTCCTTCTTCCACGCGCGCAGGCCGGCGGTCAGGGCGGTGGCGGCGCCGAGGGCGCCGATGGCGAGGACGGCCCAGAGGGCGTCGGCGGCCCAGGCCAGGGCGAGCGCGGCGGCGAAGATCGGCGCGGCGGTGGTGGGCAGGATCTGGGTCCAGGCTTCGAGGAGGCCGGGGCGGCGGGGCAGGTCGAGGCGTCGGCGGGTCGAGCGGCGCAGGGCGTCGAGGGGGAGGGCCTTGAGCCTTTGGGCGCTCCAGGGTTGGGAGCCGAGGATGAGGCCGCAGCCGAGGAGGGTGGTGAGGGTGACGAAGACGATCAAGGATTGGCCGAGGGCGGCGGCGATGGCCTCGGCCAGCGGGTCGAGGGGTGAGCGAGCCCAGTCGGCTTCGAAGACGACGCCGAGGCTGAAGATGGTGACGAGGGCGAGGGCGGCCCAGGCCAGGGTGGCGGTCAGGGCGTGGGTCAGGCGGATGGTGGCCCAGGGGAGGCGCCAGGGGCCCCTGGCGGGGCCGGCGGGCTTCCAGGGGGCGTGGATGGCGGCCATGACGAGGGTCACGATCCCGAAGAGCTGGAGGTGGCCGCGCGCGTCGAGGGGGGCGTTGGCGAGGGTCGTGATCGAGGTCAGGGGTCGCCAGATGTCGAGGGTGTCCGGGCCGAGCTTGCTGTCGATGAGCCATGCGAGGGTCAGGAAGCTGGCGGCGAGCAGGACGCGGGAGGCGAGGTCGAGCCCAGGTCTGGGGGTGTCGCGGCGCCGCAGGTTCAGGGCCCAGACGAGCATGGAAGCGGCGGCGACGCCGAGGCTGAGGAGGTCGAGGGTGTCGAGGGGGCCGCGCTGCAGGGAGGCGGCGGTGATCAGGGAGCCGGCGGCGGCGACGGCGATCCAGGCGCCGCCGCCGACGCGGTCGTCGGGCTTCAGGGGGATCCAGCGCCAGAGGTCGACGAGGAGCGCCAGAAGCAGGAGGGGCAGGGCGATGAGGCAACCGATGGTTTCCACGGCGTCGTTCTCGGGGCTGCCGGTTGACCTGGGGTCAAGGGGCGGTGATAGAACTTCACGCTCAGGGCGGATGGAGGCATCGTCCGACCCTTCGAGATGAGCATTGACCATTCGCGCGCAGGTCGGCAACCCCGATGAAGTTCCAGGTTCAGCTCTTCATCCGAGAGCTCCACGACGGCTTCTTCTTGATCGAGGTGATCGGTGAGGAGAGCCTGTCGGTCTACACCGAGGCGCTGGATCAGGCGCGCGAGGACCTGGTGCTGGTCCTGAGCGACCGGATCGAGCGGATGAACCCTGGCTTGCTGGGTCAACACCTGGCGGGGCGCGATTACGTCGTGCACGAGCTGGAGGTGGAGGAGGCGCTGGAGGTGGAGGGGGCGCTGGGGGCAGAGCTTCGGCCGACGCGGGTGTCGGTGCTGGAGTCACGGGATCAGCGTTGGCGTCGGCTGTGGTTCCCGCGCTGGGGGGTGCGCTGCTGGGTGCCGGTGTCGGAGGAGGTGGAGGAGGCGTCGCGGGCTTTCTTGAGCGCGCACCTGGCGAGGCTGACGCCGGGCGAGCGGCTGACGCTGCGCTACGAGCGCCGGGAGTGGCTGGAGACGCTGGAGATCGAGGCGGAGCGGTCGCCGTTGTCGGCCTTCACGGGCAAGATGCTGGGGGTGTCGATGCTGCCCGAGCCTCAGCTCAAGGGCAAGAAGGCCGAGGTCGAGGACGAGGACGAGGACGAGGATAAGGAGGCGGGTGAGCCGCCGACGGGCGCCGAGGCGGGGTCGAAGCGGGCCGATCGCAAGAAGAGGCCGCCGACGCCGACGATGGCGCGGCTGGGGCTGAACATGTCGCGGCTGGCGCGGGACGGGGAGCTGGAGCGGGCTTACGGGCGTGATCGGGAGGTGGGGGAGCTGCTGCGGCTGCTCGGGGCCGCGGGGACGTCGATCGCGGTGGTGGGTGAGCCGGGGGTGGGCAAGACGACGCTCTTGTCGGAGCTGGTGTGTCGGATCGTGGACAAGGGCCAGCCGCGCAAGCTGCGGACGCGGCCGGTGTGGTTTCTGGACGCCAGCCGTCTGATCGCGGGGGAGGGGTGGTTCGGGGACTGGCAGCGGCAGTGCCTGGACGTGATCCAGGAGTGCATCGACGCGGAGGTGATCTGGTACGTCGGGCCGCTGCTCCCGCTGTTGGATGCGGGTAAGTCTATAGGATCACAGCAGAATGTCGCGCTGCTGCTCAAGCCTTTCTTGAGCGGGAAGCGGCTGACGATCGTGGGGGAGTGCACGTCGGCGAGCTGGGCGAAGCTGGAGCTTCGGGACGCGGGCTTCGCGCGGCTCTTTACGCCCTACCGCCTGGAGGAGCCGACGCCGGAGGGGGCGCGGGGGGTGTTGTCGGCGGTGGCCGGTGCGCTTCGCGCGGAGGTGGGGGTGGAGGTGAGGCCGGAGGGGCTGCGGGCGGTCGAGGAGCTGTGTCGCCGCTTCAGCACGGAGGGGAGCGCGCTGGGTCGGTCGGTGCACTTCTTGAGGCGGCTGGTGGACGGTGCCTACGCGGCGGATCGAGAGGTGGTGGGGCGGGTGGAGGCGGTCGAGCAGCTGTGCGGCGAGACGGGGTTGCCGGCCTTCATCGTGCGCGACGACCTGCCGCTGGACGCGGAGTCGGTGTGGATGTCGTTTCGTCGGCGGCTCATCGGTCAGGACGAGGCGGTGCGGCGGATGACGGATCTGGTGTCGCTGATCAAGTCGGGGCTCTCGGATCTGGGTCGTCCGCTGGGCTCGTTCCTCTTCGTGGGGCCGACGGGGGTGGGCAAGACGGAGATGGCCAAGGCGCTGGCGGAGTTCCTTTTTGGGGGCGCCGAGCGGCTGGTGCGCTTTGACATGAGCGAGTTCATCACGGCCGACAGCGTCCACCGCTTTCTGGGGGCGGAGGGGGGGCAGGAGGGTCGGCTGGTGTCGTCGATCCGGCGTCAGCCCTTCTCCGTGGTGTTGCTGGACGAGATCGAGACGGCCCACCCGGCGGTCTTCGACGTGCTGCTGCAGGTGCTCGGGGAGGCGCGGCTGACGGATCAGGCTGGTCGGACGGCGTCCTTTCGCAATGCGGTGATCCTGATGACCTCGAACCTGGGCGTGGGGAACATGCGGGAGGCGGTGGGCTTCGGGGGGGGTCAGGTGCCCTCGTACCGGGAGCACTTCATGGCCGAGGCCGAGCGCTTCTTCAGGCCGGAGTTCTTCAATAGAATCGATTACATCGTGCCCTTTGAGCCCTTGGGGGCCGAGGCGATCGGGCAGATCACGGCGCGGGAGGTCGAGGGTTTTCTGGGTCGGGAGGGGATCCGGCAGCGGGAGCTGACGGTGGAGCTGGACGCGGAGGTGTCGGCGTGGCTGGCCGAGCGCGGGGTGGAGCCGCGCTATGGGGCCAGGCCCCTCAAGCGGCTGCTGGAGCGCTCGCTGGCGGCGCCGCTGGCGCGCCACCTGTCGGGCGGCGGCGGTCAGAGCCAGCGGGTGGCAGTAGGGGTGCAGGGCGAGGGGCTGGAGCTGACGAACCTGGAGCCGATGGGCGGCGGGTCGGGGTCGGCGCGCGGGCGTATCCTCAAGGTGCTGCGGCGGGTCGGCGGGGTGCGCCGCCAGGCCGAGCGGTGGCGCGCGTCGAGCCCTTTTCGTGAGCTTGTGCAGGACATCCGGCTGCTGGAGCGGCTCAGCCAGGACCGCAACTTCTGGAAGGAGCGGGCCAGGGCCCAGGCGCGGATGCAGCGCCACGAGGCTGAGCGGGCCTTGCGGGACGACTTCGAGGGGCTGTGCGATCGGATCGGGTCGGTGGAGGAGCTGGCCTACGAGCAGCACCACGAGCGCCGTGTGGAGTCGCTCGACGCCCTCGACGCCGAGATCGATGAGGCGGTCGAGGCGCTTGAGGCGCTGCAATGGCGGCTCTTCGCGCGGCGCTTTGAGAACCCGGACAAGGCGGTGATCTACCTCAAGGGGGCCGCTGGCTCGCGGTCGTGGCTCTCGCTGGTGGTGGACACCTACTTGAGGCTGGCCGAGGAGCTGGGGTGGAGCGTGACGGGGCACGCGATGAGACCGGACAACCCGGAGCGAGCGGCGCGGGCGTCGAAGGTGCGGGTGTCGGAGGATCCGCTCAAGCGGCCGCGCAAGGCGCGCCGAGAGCCGGACGAGCCGTGGAGCTGGGTCAAGATCGGGGACAGGTTCAAGGCGGATCCGGAGCGCGAGGGGGAGACGAGGATGTGGCGCGAGCAGCTCCAGGGGGCCTTGACGAACATGGACGACGAGCGTTGGCCGAGGGCGCTGGTGGTGGAGGGGCCGGGGGCGGCCTGCTGGCTGCACGGCGAGGGCGGGCTGCACCAGCACGTCGGGGTGGGGGTGCCGCCTGAGCAGTTGCGGATCAGGGCCGAGGGGATGGGCTTGTTGCAGCACCTGGTGGCGCCGGAGCGCCTGCACGACGATCAGCTCTGGCCCTCGGGCCGCAAGCGCCTGCACCACGCCGGGCAGCGCCAGATCCACGATCTGGGCCTGGGGGCGCACGCGGCGCTGGAGCCGCGGGTCCACCGGGTCTGGATGCGCTTCATGCGCGCGCACATGTTCGACGCTGTCTTTGGGGCGGGCGCCCACGCGCGCTTCGAGGGGAGGTAGGGATGCTCCTGTCGGTGGCGGTGATGGTGTCGGTGGATCGGCGCGAGGTCTATGAGCTTCTGTTGCCGGGGATCTCCGAGCGTGTCTTCCGGGGGGTGAGCCTGGCGGAGCTGCTGGACGACGTGGCGCTGTACTTGATGGAGGCGATCCCGCAGGAGTCGGCCTCGCGGATGGTGCGCATGCAGTTCTGCCCGCACGTGGAGTTGAGGCGGGTCAAGGTCAGGGCGGCGCTGGAGGTGCCTGGGGTCAAGAAGAAGGTGGAGTGGTCGGGGCGGGTGACGGCGGTGCTGACGCGCTGGCCGGAGGACAACTTCACGCTCGTGCGGCTGCCGAGGGTGGGCCTGGAGGGCTTCGCGATCGACGGGAGCGCGCACCTGGAGGAGGGCATCGGTCGCTTCCTGGAGGGCTGGGCGTCGCGCCGTCGGGTGGGCCCTGAGGCGCTCGACGCGCTGGTCAGCGGCTCGACCGAGTACCTGGAGATCCTGCAGGTGGACGCGGAGCTGCCGACGGTCCTGCCGAGCAGGCCGCCGCCGACCCGCAAGCGCAGCAAGAAGCCGCACCTGTCCAGCAAGAAGGGGCGCAAGCCGGGGGAGGGCGGCCGCAAGCGTCGGCTGGTGGCGCCGACGACCTTGAGGCAGGTGTCGGTGAACCTGTCGCACCGGGCGATGGACGACCGACTGGGGCGGACCTTCGGGCGAGATGGGCTGGTCGAGCAGGTGATGGGGCAGCTGGCGCGGGAGGGCGCGGCGGTCTTGCTGGTGGGGCCGACGGGGGTGGGCAAGACGGCGATCGTGCACGAGATCGTCCGTCGGATGGCCGAGGGCGAGCGGGACCTCTTTGCCCGGCGGGACGTGTGGTCGGTGGACGGCAACCGGATCATCGCCGGGATGAGCATGGTGGGGGCCTGGGAGCAGCGCTGCGAGCGGATGGTCGCGGAGCTGAGCGCGCGCCAGGATCTCCTCTATGTCGATGATCTTCCTTCGCTTGTGTACACGGGCCGGTCGGCCCACTCGGACACGAACGTGGCGGGCTACCTGGAGCCGCACCTGGCCCGCGGGGAGCTGCGGATCATCGGCGAGTGCACGGCGGAGCGGCTGGAGGCCACGCGGGAGGAGGCGCCGGGGTTCTTCGCGCGCTTTCACGTCGTGCAGGTGCCTGAGCTGTCCGAGCGGGACACGCTGATGGTGCTGGTCCAGGCGGTGCGGCAGATCGAGGCGCGCGAGGAGGTGGTGGTCGAGCCGGAGGTGCTCGAGGCGATCCTGGCGCTGACGCGGCGCTTCATGGTCGGGCGCTGCCACCCTGGCAAGGCCATCGAGCTGCTGCGGCAGCTGGTGACCGACCACCGCGACGTCGAGCGGGACGGGCAGGGTCGCCGTCAGATCACGCGGGGGAGGCTGGTGGAGGCCTTCGGCCAGCAGACGGGGTTGCCGGACTTCGTGCTCTGGGAGCGCCAGTCCCGGCGCCACGGCGACATCCTGGCGCACTTCGAGCGTCGGATCGTGGCGCAGCCGGCGGCCTCTCTGGCGGTCACGGACGTCGTCGTCACGCTCCAGCAGGGCCTCAACGATCCGAGCCGGCCGCTGTGCGCGATGCTCTTCGTGGGGCCGACGGGGGTGGGCAAGACGGAGACGGCCAAGGCGCTGGCGGAGTTCCTCTTCGGGGGAGCCGAGCGGCTGATCCGCTTTGACATGAGCGAGTTCCGGGACCCCTGGTCGGTCGCGCGGCTCTTCGGCGATCGGCAGAACCCGGAGGGGGAGCTGACCCGGCGCGTGGCCCAGCAGCCCTTCGGGGTGGTGCTCTTTGATGAGATCGAGAAGGCCGATCCCAGCGTCTACGACGCGCTGCTCCAGGTGCTTGGGGAGGGCCGCCTGACCAACGCGGCGGGCCGGACGACGGATTTTTGCAACACGGTCCTGATCATGACCTCGAACCTGGGCGTGCGCGAGTCGCAGCGCAGCCTGGGCTTCGTCGAGCCAGACGGGGCCGGGCGCGACGCGCAGTTTCGCAAGGCCGCCGAGGGCTTCTTCAGGCCGGAGTTCTTCAATAGAATCGACAGGATAGTCGCCTTCCGGGCGCTGGGCCGCGAGGCGATCGCGCCGCTGGTGCGTCGGCTGCTGCAGGACGTCCTGGGGCGGCGTGGGTTGCGGCGCAGCGGCGTGCTGGTGCAGGTGGAGCCTGAGCTGGTCGATCTGCTCGTCGATCAGGGCTTCGAGCCGCGCTACGGGGCTCGCTCGCTCAAGCGGGCGCTGGAGCAGCGGCTGACGGTGCCGCTGGCCCAGCACCTCGTGACCCAGCCGGTCGACCGAACGACGCTGGTGCACCTGTACCGCTCCGGCGCGCAGATCGGCATGGAGATCCACGCTCTGGAGGATCGCGCGCTGCCCGAGCGGGCCCTTGAGGCCGGCGAGGGGGCGCGGGGGTGGGCGGCGATCGAGGGGGGCTACGCGGAGGTCGCGGCGCAGCTGGAGGCGCTGCGCCAGAGCCCGCGCTGGTCGGAGGCGGAGGCGCTTCAGGGGGCGCTGCTGTCGCGCTTCAACGAGGGGTCGCTCGACCTGCCCTCGTGGGCGAGCCTGGGGGGTGTCAGCGCGCTGGTCCAGGGGATGAGGGCGCTGGAGGAGGGCCTGGCGTCCTTCGAAGACGAATTCCTGAGCAGCTACAAGATGATAGAGGGCTTCGAGGTGATCGAGCCCGAGCTGGTCGAGAACCGCCCGAGGCGGCCGACGCAGGCGCCGGCGCCGCTGGCCGTGGCCGTGGATCGGGGGATCATCGCGGGTCGGGCGCGCGAGGCGCTGGCGGCGCTGGAGGTCGAGGTGGCGGCGCTGCGCTACCGCTGCGCGGTGATCCACGAGCGCGAGCGCCCGCAGCTCGTGCGGCTGATGCCGGCGACCGACGACGACAGCACGATCTGCTGGGCGGGCTCGCTGGCGGCGGCCTTCTGGGCGTGCTGGGGGCGCTGGGCCGACGTGCGCCCGCTGTACCACATGGAGGCCGAGGGGTGGTGCTGGGCGCAGGGCCTCGGCTTCACGGCCGAGGGTGAGCTGGCGGCGATGGCGGGGCAGGGCGGCGATCTGGAGCGCCTGCTGACGATCGAGGGTGCGCCGATCGAGGGCTTGAGGGCCTTCGCGCTGGAGGTGCGGGGCGCCGGGATGGGGCCGCTGATCGGGGACGAGGTCGGCTTCCACATGACCACGAAGCACCTGGGCCCGGACCTGATCTGCGACCTCGTGCGGCTGGAGGAGGTCGGCGCCGAGGGGGTCGAGGCGATAGCCCGGCTCTCGGCGCTGGACGAGGCCCAGGTGGCGTGGCGGGCGGCTCGGCTCGCGGGCGCGCAGTCCCCCAACCCGCTCGGGCCGATGCCGATCGTGCGGCGCTTCGAGGGGGCCTCGTGTTCGGACCCCGAGACGGGGCTGGCGATGGACGCCACGGCCGGGCCGGAGTCCACGCTGGGCCAGGGGCTCTTCGAGGTGATGACCCGGCGCCTCTGGCTGCGGGGCGTCGGGTCGCCCTGAGGGCGGCCCCTCGCCGTCCAGGCCATCTCCAGCGCGGCACGGACGCCCCCTGGGGGACCTCAGCGCAGGGGGCTCCTTGGGAGCCCTTGCATCGACCCGGCGTGCGCGTCCAGAATGAGGGCGTGGGTCTCTCAAGGGGGTGAGGTCGCCGTGGTTCAATTGATTCCAGGGTCGCTGATCAGCGACGACTACAAGGTCGGCGTGCGGCTGGATCACCTCGCGGACGCGAGCGGCCTTGAGGCCGTCTTCGAGGGGCGGCGGTGCGCCGACGGCCAGCCGGTGTTGCTGCGGGTCTTCGGGGACGTCGACGACCCGACGCAGGCGCGCGACCTCAAGGCGCGCTTCGTCCACGCGGCGCGCTCGGCCTCGCGCTTTGACCACCCGGCCTTCGTGCGCGTGCTGGACTTCGGCCTGTCGGGCGATGGCCGCCCCTTCATGGTCCAGGAGCACCTGGGCGGCTACACGCTCTCCGAGGGGCTGCTGCGCGAGGGGCCGCTGGAGCCGGCGCGGGCGCTGGCGCTCTTGAGCGGGTGCGTCGAGGGGCTGGCGCTGGTGCAGGCGCGGGGGATGGTGTACCGGAACCTGGAGCCGCGCACGTTGATGTGGACGGATCCGGGGGGGGCCGGCGAGCGGCTGCGGCTCTTCAGCTTCTCGTCGATGTACCTCGACGACGGCGCGGCCGAGCGGATGACGCAGAGCGGCGACCTGATCGGCACGGCGCGCTACCTGGCCCCGGAGTACATCGAGCACGGCGAGGTCAGCGCGAAGCTGGACGTCTACCAGGCCGGCCTGGTCCTGATCGAGCTGTTGACCGGCGAGCCGGCCGTGGGGGCGCGCGACCCGGTGGGGTGTGTCATGGCGCATACGCGGGGCCTGCTCCAGATCCCGCAGTGGATCAAGGATGGGCCGCTGTGGTCGGTGATCCAGCAGGCGGTCGCCCGGGATCCCGCCCTGCGCTACCCGAACGCGAAGGCGCTGTCCGAGGCGCTGTCGGTGGTGTCGGTGGCCTTCGAGGTCAGCAAATCGGAGCTCGACGAGGAGGGCTCGGTCGATTCGTCGTCGTCCGTGGGGGCGCACAGGCGCCTTGGGGGCCACTTCGAGATCCTCGACGAGATCGGAGAGGGCGGCTTCGCCAAGGTCTATCGGGGTCGCCACCGCCGGACGCACCAGCCGGTGGCGATCAAGGTCATGACGCGGCGACCTGACAACGAGATGCACGAGTCGTTCAAGAAGCGCTTCTTGCGCGAGGCGCAGTCGGCGGCGCGGGTGTCGCACCCGAACATCGTCGGCGTCTACCATTACGGGATGGCCGACGACCTGCCCTACATCGTGCTGGAGATGCTCGAAGGCCACGATCTGGAGGAGGAGCTGGCCCGCAACGGGTCGATGGCGCCGGAGCGGCTGCTGCCGCTCTTCATCGAGGCGCTCGACGCGCTCGGGGAGGCGCACCGGTGCAAGGTCGTCCACAAGGATCTCAAGCCGGCCAACCTCTTTTTGTCCTGCCCGAAGAAGCGCTGGGAGACGATCAAGATCCTGGACTTCGGCATCGCGCGGATGGGGGAGGGCGAGGAGTCCAGGCTGACGCAGAACGGGCGGATGCTCTTCACCTGTCACTATGTGGCGCCGGAGTACGTCGAGTTTCAGATCGCGGCGCCGCAGACGGACGTGTACCAGATGGGCTTGATCCTGGCCGAGCTGCTCACGGGCCGGCTGGTCGTCGACGGCGAGCAGTTCGAGTGCATCATGCTGCACATGAAGGGGAAGCTGGATCTCGACCCCAGGTTGCTCGACAGCCCGCTCGGGCCGGTGCTCCAGCGGGCGCTGGCGCGGGAGCACACGGCGCGCTACGCCGACGGGACGGCCTTCGCCGCGGCGCTGCGGCAGATCGACCCGGGCTCGCTGGGGCTGACGCCCACGCCGGCGGCCGCGCCGGCAGACTCGGTCCACTCGACGCCGGGCGGCATGGACGACACGGTGCAGACGGACGTGGCCGACCTGGGGATCCTGCAGTACTTCAAGCGCATCGAGCACCTGCACGCCCACGAGCCGGGCGCCATCGACGAGCTGCACGCGCTGATCGCCGCCTGCCTGGAGCGCGGCCACTGGGGCGCGACGAGCTGGGAGATGGCCTTCATCGAGGAGGTCCTCTCGGGCATCGAGCAGCGGCTCGCGCTCCGCCCCTCACCCGAGGCCCTTGAGCGCAACCGCCGCCTGATCGTCGAGGCCTGGAACAAACGCCGCCAGCGCTGATCGCTGTTCCACGTGAAACGCCCCGGCTCCTTATCCACTCAGATAGCCATTTATCTCCTCAGGCCGTGATCCCACGACCTCCCCTCGCCCTCGCCCTCGCTTACTTCGCGGCCCGATCCCGTCAACACGGGGTTCGCCGCCGATCCCGGCCGCAGCGTCGGACCCTGGCACGCCCCCTGCGATAGCGCCAACCCGTCGAGGCGCCACGCGATGCGGCGCCACACACACTCAAGGAATGAGCAATTCGCTCAACCTCGACCAGGAGGCCCCACCGTGGAAACAGACAAACAAGACGACAAGAGCCCGGACCGGTGGCCAAGTGGTTGAAGGCGGGAGACTCTTAATCTCCAGACCGTGGGTTCGAATCCCACCCGGTCCTCTCAAAAACATGAACGATGTTCGGGATATAGCGAAGAGGAAACGCGCCTGGCCTGGGACCAGGAGACCGCAGGTTCGAATCCTGCTGTCCCGACTGCGCAGTAGAGAAGTGGTCAACTCACCGGCCTCATAAGCCGAAGATCGCGGGTTCAAATCCCGCCTGCGCTACTACCCCTCAATGACGGCCTCCAGTGGCCGTTGATCTCCTCAAGTGCTACCACCTGGTGCTACCACGGGCGCCCCTTGGTCCCAGACGCCCTGGGCACCACGCCCGGCACGCCGCAGGGCGCCTCCTCCGTCGGCTCGGCGCAGCAGCTCGCCGTCCGGGTGGCCGACCTGATGGCCGGGGTGATAGCCCACCTCGCCGCAAGCGCGCCCGTGCGTTGCCCCTGGGTGCCGGGCAACCACGACACCCACAGCTCGATGTGGCTCGCGCTGGTCCTCAAGGCCCACTTCCGCGAGGTTGCTCGCGTGCAGTTCGACGTGGGCGAGTCCCGCCGCAAGATGATCCTCCACCAGGGCGTCCCCTTCCTCTTCGACCACCAGGACCAGGTGCGCTGGAGGGACTACCCGGCGCTGCTGGCCGTCGAGGCGGCCAGGGCTGGCGCGACCCGGATCGAGCACGGCGCGGTCTTCTGCGGCCACCTCCACCGCGATCAGGTCGAGGAGACCGTGATGGGGATCAGGTTGATTCGCTCGCGCGCGCTGGCTCGCGAGGGAGACTGGGGGTCAGGGCAGGGCTTCGGTCAAGGAGAGCCCGCGGTGCCCGTCTACCGGCTGACCGAGCGGGGGGTTCGGGGGGTGGTGTGGTCGTAAGCTAGAAACCTCTCAGTTAACCGTACAGCGTCCATTTATCAGGACACTGTCCTAATTTGGACGTGGCCAGCGGGTCACAGCCCAATCTCCGATTTCCTTCCCACGTTGTTTGACAGCATCAGGGGTCCATTCATCGAAGTTTTCCGCCAGTCGACGTGCAGATCCATACATAGAGTCATTCATAAACACCTCCCTTTTCTCCTTATATGATTGATTGGAGACCTCCATGTTCATCTTAGACGTTAACGGCACCAGGTTTCCCCAAGTATGGCATAATTCCAATTGATTTTTATCGTCGAAGTGAATCTTCCATTCAGAAGTTGGAGTCTGAGGCAATACATGTTCGATCCAGGGTGGGCTGCCGTCGGGCACATCGGCCCCCAGACTGGAATCGTATTCTCGGATAGCGTATTCACTGATAGCCGACTTATAAAATCGCCTTGTCAGGATTGAATCCCTCAGGCGTTCGTCATCTGGCCATTCAACAGTGAGGCGCTTGAGAATAACCGCCGCAACAGTGGTGGAAGTGGGCGCACCTTGCAGGTTTGTCCACATTGTACGAAATAAACCCAATAAGCCAGTGGGTTCTATCCCACAAATTGCCCTTCGGACTAGAAATGACTCAAGTGTTGCTAGACAACTGGAAGCGTCTTCCGAAGTGACCTTCCTATCCAAGTTGCCTCGAAGCAGTTGCATGACGAAGGGGTAAACGGCAGCAGGTCTTCGGATTTCTACCAGTCGTCGAAGTTGAAGTTGAATGCTCGTCGAGAACTCCGAGTGTAAATCAAGAGTGCTGATTGCCAAGAATGGGATCGAGTACTGGTCGAGCAATGCAATAATATTAGATGGGTTCACTTCTTTTCCCCATTGATTGCGAAGACTCCCGAACATGTCTGCCTTGCGAGCTGCCGAGTCTTGGATTACGCAATATGGAAAGAAGAAATCGTCGAAATTCTTTCCGAGCCGTTCCTGGAAAGGAAGCCAGTGGAGTGTGTGGAGGGTCTTTGCACTTGCCCAGTCATCCCCAACACGAGCAAATAGTTCGTTGCGGACTAAGTCACCCGTTCCGATCGGCATCCCAGAGTCATTCAACCCTTCGAACACAGTCGTGGCAGAAGCTGGATCCTTGAGCACAATGAACACGAAAGTAAGGCAACTCATCGCAGCCTGAACGATGCTCTGAAGTCTCCCGAAACCTGCATCGTTTGTCTCTGCTTCGCGGTAGCGACCGATGAGATATGCCTTGATTCGCGCGTATTGCTTGATAAGTTTACCGTTGGGGTCACCAGTCGATTCTGGCAGGCGAAGGCGACCCTCGTCCTCCTTGGTGAACGCCTTAGTTGTAAAGAGCATCTTGAAGATAGCATTAAATTGGGCGCGGTCTGAATACGAGGGGACCAGTTTTGTATTGATTGGAACGGATGTTGCGGATGCAAACGGCATGATTGCATGAGCATTGTACAAACTGGTCGCGTAGTCGATGTGTCCTTTGCTGGCAGCAACCTCAACAGAAGCAATAACAAATAAGTAGAGGGTTGCAAGTCGTTGTTGACCATCAACAATTTCGTAAAGTTGAGGCTCTGCTGGGTTGGTTAATCGACGAACGGCAATAATGGCACCCAGAAACCTATTGGTGTCCTCACCTTCAACGATACTATCGAGTTCTCTCGTTAGGCGGTCTAGTTGCTTTTTCGTCCAAACATATTCGCGCTGAAAGAGAGGGATCAGTAGGCGCAGGGTCTGACTCGTAAGATCGGCTAAACTCATTTCATGAGTGTTGTCCGTGACTTTTGTTGCGCCCAAACTCATATGTTATCCTAAAAATAGACAGCGACTTAAATGTGACTGTGTTCTGGATTTGCAGCCAGGGGAAGCCATTCTTTCTGTGAGAGATAATCGTGTGAGAGTAACCTGTTGAAAGCCTTGGGAAACTGAATCCTGAGTGTTCTTAGTCTCCAAGGCCGCGCTCATCTCTTCAAACATCGTCAAGGCACTTCTCATTAACCTACCATGCTCCCTTTCAACCTCCGCGTCAAGGTCTGGCGGGGTGACAACTGCGGTCGCTGCGGCGCCGATCTGACCTCGGAGTTCCGCCTGATCGGCTACGGCCCCGAGTGCTGCAAGCACATGGGCGTCGACGCCAAGGCGGTGCTGGCCATCACCGACGAGCGGGGGCGGCTCGAAGCGGTGCGCGACATGGCCCACCGCCACGCCCGCGACCTCCAGGACCAGCTCTTCTTGCGCTTGCTGCCCTCGGGCTCCATCGCCCGCGATTACGCCGCCGGTCACGGCCTCGTCAGCGCCGCATGACCACAACCGGCCCTGGCCTCACAAGCCGGGGTCTGCCAAAGGAGGATGACACCAAGACCATCGCCGCTCATCTCATGGCCACCCTCAACGCCGAGAGGCTCAAGCGCAGAGTCGAGGTCGAAGAAGCTCAGGAGGCCTTCAAGGTGAATCTCCAGGCGCAGATCGAAGCGGCCATGAGGAAGTGTGACGAGGCGCTGGCCAACCCAGAGCCCTTCGGCGCCTGTGGCCGGCGCGTCAGCCAGTGCGACGGATCGAGGAAGGGGTGCGGCCTGACCGCTTGACGACGAAGACCCCGGCTCCGCGACCTTCCACACTCCCCCTTTCCAGTATGGCCGCCGAGGAGAAACTAGCGCACACTTGAACAAACGTCAAGCATGCCTGAAAAGTGTTTCAGGGGAGGGACTTGCAGCAGCGGAAGCCGATCTGGGCGATGGCGGCGCTGTTGATCACGGGGCCCTTGCAGGTCAACTGCACGGCGCTCGTGTTGCCAAAGGAGCCGCCGAGCAGCGCCAGGCCGCCCTGTCCTGCGTCGACGATCTCGATGACATTGCCGGACATGTCGAAGGTCAGATAGTCGGCAAAGACGCAGTCCGGGCGGCTCCCCGTCGGCTGGAGCGAGCCGGCGGTGTTGCACATGCCCACGACGTACTGCGTCGGGTGGTAGGGGTAGGTGCGCCCCTCCGGGCCGCCGCAGCCCGCCGTCCACTCCTGGGGCGTACATAGGCGCTTGTCCGCCACCGCGCAGGCCGCCGTCGCCGCCGCCGGATCGAGGTTGGTCCAGGGCAGGACATTGCCGCGGCTCGTGGCCCGGCCTGCCCCGAAGCCCTGGCTGGTTGCGCTGGCGTTGGAGCGGCTGGCCTCGAAGCGATCCAGGCAGAAGGGCTCGACCCCCGGCGTGTCGTCGACGTGGGCCATTCCAGGCGGGCACGGGCCGTCGCCCTGCCCCTCGTCGACGTCCTCGACGGGCCCGGTATCGGGATCGCCGCTGGCGTCCAGGCCCGGATCGTTGTTCGGCGCCGAGTTGCCCTCGGGCTCCGGCTCTGGCTCACCGCCGACGTCCTCGACGCTGGCGTCCAGGCCCTGATCGTTGTTCGGCGCCGGGTTGCCCTCGGGCTCTGGCTCTGGCTCACCGCCGACGTCCTCGGCCGCGACATCCGCGTTGAGCTGCGTGTCAAAGCACCCCGGCGCCGCGATCACCAGGAGCCCCAGCGCCACCATCCCCCAGATCTTCATCATCACCTCGTCCATCCTTCACCTGCCTGAGCCACAGCCACTATCGCAGGTAAACTGAAGATCTCAAAACCGGACAGCTCGTCGCCCCCTTACCAGACGGCCTGCGGGGAGCCGACCTGGGCGCTAATCGGGCAGCACGGCGAGCTGGTCGCGGTGGGCTCTCCGGTGGAGGTGGCGCTGGGCGTCAACAGGCTGATCGAGGATGGGTTGGTATGGCCAGAGCGACGGTGAGATGAGAGCTACCGTTCGGTGCTACCACAAGCGCAACCAGGAGGGGGTTGGCACCCGTCGTCCTGCGTCGTCCTGCGTTGATGAACCCCGCAATCATGGGGTTCGGTAGTCGTAATGGAGGCCATCGGTAGCCTCATAAGCCGAAGATCGCGGGTTCAAATCCCGCCTGCGCTACTACCCCTCAATGACGGCTTCGACGCCGTCCACGACGAGATCGACACGACAGCCCAGCCGACGCGGGCCGACACCCGGCGACGGGCGCAGGCACGCCAGATGTCGGGCCTGTGTCGGGCTTCGTGTTGGACTTCATCGGGACAAGGGCTCGCTTCAGGGGCGGTGGATCATCCACCGCCCCTCGTCGTGCTCGCCCCCCTGACGACGCGGCGTCCCGGCTTCCCGGCCTCGCTGCGCCCTCGACGCGGCGCCGCTGGCCTGACGCCGTCACTGCGGGCGGTGATTACGCGCGGGGGCGGTCGCGGTATTCCCCCCACGTCGCGGAGGAGGATTCAAGGCGAGCGCCCAACCCGACAGCGACACGACCGAGCCAACCTTCCGAAAGGCGCCGACCGCCGATGGATTGACGACGCCGCTCTCCAGCGCCACCCTGACGGGATGAGAGGCGCGCTCACGAGCGGCTCTACAGGGACGCTGGGCACCACAAAACCGGGCAGGCTCATGATCGACAAGTCCTTTGCAAAACACTTCGCCGATGCATGGATCGAAGCATGGAACAGCCACGATCTTGATCGTATCCTGGAGCACTACGCCGACGACTTTGAGTTCGCCTCTCCCTTCATCGTGAAGGTCGTTGGAGAGCCGTCCGGAGTTCTGCGCGGTAAGCGAGCCATCGGCGCTTATTGGGCGATAGCGCTGGAGCGCAACCCCCATCTCGAGTTTGAGCTCCGATCGGTGCTCTGGGGCGTCAACAGCCTCGTCATTCACTACCATCGTCGGCACGACGGCCGCACAGCCTCAGAGTATTTCGAGTTTGGCAGTGATGCCAAGGTTCTGAGATCTTCTGCGAATTATGCATCTTGAGAAGCCAGCGCACTGGCCGCGCTCCCCAACGATGGAGTTCAGCCCCGCCGCTGCGTCGGCTGGAGCGGCTGGTCGGGTCGCCTGCCCCGGCGGGCTGACACGAAGGGCCACCCGCGATCCGGACCCTCCAGGCGCGTCACGATCACGGCCGCACCCCTCCCTTGACCCCCGCCTCGGTCAACCGGCACACTGACCCCTCAACCGGCAGACTGACCCCCCTTGGCCGCCCTGGCCAGAACCCTGCCCCGCCCACCTCCGGAGCCTCATGACACCCCGCCCCGCCTCCTTGCCCCTCTTCGCCGTCCTCGCCATGCTGATCGCCTGTCAGCCCAGCTCGCCAGATCGCCCCTCTCCCCAGGCCGCCGCGTCCCCCGCGCCCGCCGCCTCGCCCGACGACCCTCCCCCGCCGCCCGCCCGCCGCATCGTCTCCTTCATCCCCGCCATGACCGAGATCGCCTTCGACCTCGGCCTCGGCCCCAGGCTCGTCGGCGTCAGCACCTTCGACGTCCACCCCCCCGAGGTCGCCTCCCTTGAAAAAGTGGGCGGCGTCCTCGACCCCAACCTCGAAAAGACCCTCGCCCTACAACCCGATCTGATCCTCTCCACCCCCTCCATCAAGGGCATCGAGGCCCTCGCCCGCGACCGCAACATCCCCATCGTCCTGACCCGCACCGACAGCCTCCAGGACGTCTTCACCGCCTACGCCGACCTCGGCCGCGCCGCCAACGTCCCCGACCGCGCCCGCGACAGGATCGCCGCCCTCAAGGCCCACCTCGACCGCGCCCGCGCCGCTCACCAAGGCCCTCGACCCAAGGTCCTGCTCGTCGTCGGCCGCGACCAGAACGCCCTGAGCGGCCTCTACGGCGCCGGCCCCGGCTCCTTCCTCGACGAGCTCCTCACCATCGCCGGCGGCGACAACGTCCTGCCCCCCTCCGTCGGCAAGTGGCCCCAGCTCAGCCTGGAGGGCCTCCTTCAATACCCCCCCGACCTCATCATCGAGTTCGCCCCCGACGGCGTCGACTCCCCCGACGAGCTCCAGCAGAGCCGCGAGACCTGGCGCTCCCTCCCTGCCCTCCAGGCCGCCCGCGACGGCCGCGTCCACCGCCTCACCGGCAACCACCTCCTCCTCCCCGGCCCGCGCCTCACGCTGACCGTCGATGCCCTCCAGCGCGCCCTCGCCAGCACCCCGCCCGCCGATCCGCCCCACACCCCCTGACCGCCCCTCACCAGCCCCAGAGCGCGAAGCGGCCCCTGCCGCTCGCTGATCAAGCCGCAGGGGCCGCCCTGGACACCCTCAACACCGCGCACCCCACCGGGATCCGACGCCGCCGTCACCTGCTCCGGCGCACCTCCCGATCCATCGAGCCCATCCAGGCCTGACGCAGCGCCGTCACTCGCCTCCCTCAACCTCCTTCGCGGGCTCCTTCCTGGCCGGCGGCATCTCCTCCACCTTCGTCGGCTCCAACTCCGGCGCGGGCTCCTCCAGCGGCTTTCCCCCCGACGGATCCTCACCCTTGAAGGGCAACTCCCCGCCCACATCCGTGTCGCGCGGCTTGCCCTCGACCTCCTCACCCTCAGGCCGAGCGCGCGGGTCCTCATCGGCCTGCGCTGCGGCCGGCGCCGGCATCAGCGCCTGCATCAACTCCGCGGTGGCCTCCTTGTCGCCCTTCTGCGACGGGAAGATCGCCAGCAGCTTGTTGTTGATCCGCCCCAGGCGCGCCTCATCGACCTTCTCCACGGCGAACATGTAAGTGTCCGCCGCCTTTGGCGTATCGAACTCAACCAGCTCCACCCGCGCCTTCGACTTCCCCTTCGTCACCTCAAAGCGGCGACCATTCTTGATCTCCTCGCCGCCGGGCTTGATGGTCTTCCAGCCGGCCTCCTCAAGCTTCGAATCGACATCCTCGGCCTTGAGTTCGAAGAGCTTGTCGACCGCCAGCTGATCGTCCCCAGGCTTGCGCCCATCCTCGACCTCCAACGGCGCCTCCCCCGGCTCGCCTTGACCGGGCCCCTCGCCGTCGTCCCCAGGCGCCTCGGCCCCCGCGCCCTTGACCGCCGCCTCACCGTCCTTCACCGCCCCCTCGGGCGCCTGCGCCGCCTCGGCGTCAGCGCCCTGGGGCGCGCTCTCATCCGAACAGCACGCCCCTATCCCAGCCGAGAGCCACAGCGCCCCTGTGAGCGCGAAGGTCGCCGTCTTCCGTCCCATCTTTCTCCTCCAGTTGAATGAACCCGCCTGCATGGCACCACGAATCCGCCGAGGCTGCAACCGAGAACTCGCGCGCCCTTGTTCCTCCCTCGACTTGATCGACGCTCTCTCCCCGCGCCGCGCTCAAACCCGACGTGGACCTTGACCCCAACGCTCGGGAGGTAGACCACTGAGGGGTCGGCCAGAGCGCGGAGCGAGTCCATGGGCAAGGTCATCCACGTCGCGGGCGGCGACGCCAACCGCTTGAACCTCCAGCAGATCATGGGCGAGGCCCCTGAGGGCGCCGAGCTGCGCCTGGGCGCGGGGGTCCATACGTTGGAAGGCGCCGTCGAGGTGAACAGGTCGATCAAGCTCGTCGGCGCAGGCGTCAACCAGACCATCCTCCTCGGCGTGGCGCTGGAGCGGGGCCTCTTGTGGTTCAGGACCGAGGCGCTGCTCCAGATCGAGCACCTCTCGATACACGCCCGCGGCGCCGGCCGCGTGCTGCGCTGCCATGCTGGCCTCGTGGAGATGAACCGCGTTCACATCAAGGGGCTCAACGAGAAGGGCGTCGGGCTGTGGCTGGGCGAGGGCGCCCGCGCTCGCCTGAAATACAGCCACTTGAGCGGGCTCCGAGTCGGGATCGAGGCCAGCGGCGAGGCCAGGCTTGAGGCGCGGTGGGTTGAGATCGAGGGCGGCGCCGTTGGAATCGACCTGAGGGCTCGCGCCCACGCAGCCGTCCAGGATTGCGTCATCAAGGGGCAAGGTCAGTCGGGCCTCCACGCCAGAGAGAAGGCAAGCGCGTCGATCAAGAACACCGCGTTCATCTACAACACCCTGGGCTTGTCCGTCGGCGATCTCGCCAGGATCGACGCCAGCAATTGCACCCTGCGGAGCTGCGAGGTGGGGGCGCGCATGCTGGGCACCGGCAAGACCCTCATGGAGAAAAACACCTTTGATTCCAATGGGATCGGGATTGAAGTCGGCGGCGAGGCGCGCCCGGTGTTGCGCGCCAACAAGCTGCGCTTCAGCCAGAAGGTGGGGATCAAGATCTTCGATCAGGCCAGCGGCGTCTTCGAGGGCAACAGCATCCGCGGCGGGAAGGGGGCCGGGGTGCTGATCGGCGGGGTCGCGACGCCGGCCTTGCTGTCAAACCACGTCGCGGAGAACGACGGCTGCGGGATCGAGTTCACGGATCAGGCCGGCGGAGAGGCCACCTTGAACGTGTGCACCGAGAACGCCGTGGGGATCCAGCTGGGGTCGCTGGTCCAGGTGAGGATCGTCAAGAACAAGATCGTCAAGAACGAGGTCGGGCTGGCGCTCGGGCCGGGCTGCCTCTGGCCCTCGGACAACGAGGTGGCGCGCAACAAGGTCGACAGCGGCGAGATCAAGCCCACGGAGGTCGAGCCGGAGCCGGAGCCGGAGCCCGTGCCGGAGCCTGTGCTCTCGGTGGTGGATGAGGTCGAGATCGCCCGGCGGGGGCGGGAGGCGGGGCAGCGGGCGCTGGTGAGGGGGGCGGTGCCGGCGGGTTCGCCGAGGGCGCTGGAGGGGAGGCTGGTCCAGGCGCTCTCGGAGGTCAAGCTGGGGGTGTGGGTGGGCGCGGCGCTCTTGTCCGGCGCGGTGACGCTGTCCCTGGGCCTGGGGGCGGGGTCGACGGTGGCCCTGGTGGCGCTGGGGGGCGGGGGGCTGCTCTTGTGGCTCTACAGCGCGGTGTTGGCGGTGCACAAGGGGGCGTTGCTGCGTCGGGGCCTGCTGGTCGAGGGGGAGGTCAGGGCCCTGGATCTGGATGGGGGGGCGGTGTCGTGCGCCTACGTGGACCTGCAGGGCCGGCGTTGGCCGCTGGAGGTTCACGGGGTCGGCGCCAAGGCGCTGGTCGGGGTGAAGAAGGGCTCGTCGATACCGGTGCTGATCGACCCGTCGAGGCCAGGGAGCGGGCTGGCGCCGACGCTCGAAGGGGTGCGCTTCCGGTCTGAGCGGCCTGCGCCCGACAGGCGCCCGGCGCGGCTGGCGGCGCTGACCTCCGAGCCGCCGGCGCCGTCGGCCGAGCTGCTGTCCCAGCGGATCGATCTGCTGCCGACGCTCACGCCCGTGCGCTTCGGGGGCCTGCTGGGCGCCTTGAGGAGGCACGAGGCGCTGAACTTCGGCAGCCTGGTCGTCACCGCCGAGGGGCTGGAGTCGCGCGGGGCGGCCGGGGCCGTCGAGGCGCGGGTCGCGTGGGGGGAGCCCTTCGTGGTCAACCTGTCGGTCTGGCTGGTGTCGGAGGCCGAGCTGGAGCTGGAGGTGTCGCTGCGGCCCGTCAAGGCCGAGGGGCGCGACCCCGCCCGGATCACAGGGCAATCGCATCTAACGGAGGTTGACAAGGGTGGTGGTTGTGGTGCTGCGGTGGAGTGCTGACCACTGAGGCCTGTGGAGGGTACCATGACATCATCACCAAATTCCGAGAACACGATTCTGCAGCACATGTCTTC
>SXGS01085807.1_pt1 | contig 29124 bp, 14 predicted proteins | sample 3174681 | NCBI WGS metagenome assembly SXGS01 (sample SAMN11356861, study PRJNA531348) | freshwater metagenome | isolation source: freshwater sample F1-80 | place: China: Fuxian Lake, Yuxi | collected 2017-12-25 | reverse complement strand
CCAAGAACCGACGAGCGAAGACCGCCACCGAGACGACGTCCTGACGGGTGCCAATGGGCGGGTGGTCAAAGCGGAGAAGTAACTGTCGCCAACGGGAAGAGAAACTGTCGCCAATCAGGGGGCCGAGCAACCGGAAGGCGAGGGCTGTGGCCCCGATGGAGGCGAGAGAGCAAACAACCCATCGAATCCACATCGGTCCCGTTGCAAAGTGCTCATGTAGCCACACCGGGTAACGGCGGGCGACTGGTAACAGCAACATCATGATCACGGTGGTGACTGAAGCCGTGGAGAGCAATTTCATCCACCGAATAACAGTCACCCGACTTGGTTGTGCTCGTGACATAAAATCGAGAGCGCGCATCAGGACTCCAGCACGGTACAACGGCCACAAAGACGTTACGCACGCGTCGTCCTGACACGCCGCGGTTTGCCGGCGAGTGCGGGCACAGTCGTCTCTGGTCATCTTTAAGGGCACGCTCGATCGGCGACTTGGCCAGAGGCCGGAAGAACTTGATTAGGGTGACAGCGAACCACCCGCCGAAGCAGACGTCGGCCCCGGCGGTGCGTGCTTCACTCGCCCGCGTCGTCGTCCTCCTGCGTGTCGACCTCAGCGTCCCCCTCGACGTGCCACCGCTCCAACGCCCACTTCACGATCGCCTCCCGCCGTGCGAGCAACTGCTCGACGCCCCAGTCATCGAACGCTGCGAGTGCACGCTCGCTCGCCAAGTTGGAGTTCGCGTAGCACGGCTTGGGCTGGCCCGGTGCCCCCTTCTTCTGCGGGAACGGCTTGTTGCTCAGTGACGCGTTGTGGGCGGTCAGGCACAGGTTCCCGACGTCGTGCGTCCACCGCTCCCGCGCGACCACGTCGAACCGCTCGGTCCAGTACGCGTCGGTCGGCGTCTGCGGCAGGATGTGCTCGACCGACTTCTCCAGGTCGAGTTTGTCGAGGTCGTCCCACTTCAGCCGCGGGGCCTCGCCCTTGCACAGGTGCTCCTCGTACTCGTACAGGAAGTACCGGATGCCGTACCAGTCGTACCAGTCGCTCCTCTTCTCGTCCGGCACGAACTCGCTGCGGAAATACTCCGGCGACGAGTACCACAGGAGCAGCCCGCGCAGGTGGGTGAGCACCTCGCCCAGGTCCAGTTCCTCCGAGTACAGCCGGTTGCCGTACTTGAATAAGCTCGACTGCCCCTTGTTCGCCCGGTAGCCGTGAAGGCGGTACACGCGGAACGCGTACACCTCGCACAGCCGCACCAGTTCCAGATACCGCCCAGCGTCGGCGGCGTATCGGAGCCGGGCGGCGATGAGCAGGGGCAGGAACGGGGCGATGACCTTGATCCGCCGCAGTTTCTCGCTCGCGGCGATGACCTGTTTCCGCAGGACCGGGTCGGTCGCCCAGGCGGTGAACGAGTCCTGCCGCTCCGGCCGGTGGATGTCACAGAACGCCAGGGACGCCCGGTCCAGGGTCCGCGCGTAGTCGATCAGGTCGGCGAGCAGGGCCTTGTGGTCGTTACGGTACTCCTCCCGCTTGAGGTTGAAGCGGGTCTTGATCGACTTGCTCCCTTCCCAGTTCTTAGGTCGGTGGTCGTACGCCATCAGCCAGTGCGCGCGGAGGAGCTGATCCTCGGCGTCGGCGGACGTCATGCCGACCCGCATGAGCCGCTCGAAGACGTGCGTCCACGCCCGGTTGACTTCCTCGCCGAGGTTGTGCGCGGGCAGAAGCAACTTCGTGGCGAGGAACAGCAGGTAGTTCTTCACCTTCTCCAGTTCGGAGAGCGGCTTGCCCCGGTTGTTGAGCACCTCAAAGATGATCCCGACCTCGGCCTGGTCCTCGACGGTGTAGAGCGTCACCTTCAGGTGCTGCACGACTTTGGTGCGCAGCCCCTTCAGCCACTCCGCGTATCCGTCGGCGAGCGTCGCGCGATTGTCCGACAGGTAGCCGGCGAAGAACTCCCGCGCGGCACTCAGGCGGCGGTGGGACTGGATCGACGGTCCGTCCGGGGCCGGCAGATCGTCGAGCACGGTCTGCGCGAAGTAGTCCCGGCAGTCGCGGTTGAGCACCAGCTTGTACATCGGCTGCCCGGCCGGGTCGGTGACCCGGACGTAACTCTTGCAGAGCCCTTCGGCCAACTTCGCCGTCGCCGCGACCGCGGCCAACTCTCGGCGGACGGCGTCGAGCAGCAGCACGATGGTGGTGAGCCGCTGCTGGCCGTCCACGACGTCCGAGACCGTATACAGCCGCCCCTCGTCGTCGGTGCGGGACGCTTCGTCGCCCTTGCGGTCGTGCAGGACGAGGGTGCCGGTGTAGTGGTCCTTGCCGGGCGGCAGCGACTCCAGGTCCTCGACGAACTCGGTGAGTTGCTGCTTCTCCCAGGCGTACCCGCGTTGGTAGTCCGGGACCGTGAAGACCCGGTCGGCGAAGAGCTTCTCAATGGTGAAGACGTTGTTCATGTGCGTGCTCGGCGGCGGTCGCTCAGGCGGCCCGGATCTCGTCCAAATACCAGTTCAAGACAGTGAGGAACTGGTCCAGCTTCTGGCGGTCGGTGAACGCGGCGAGCGGCACGGTCGGCCTGCGGCCGAGCGCGTCGGCGGGGACGTCCAGACCGATGTCGGTGAGCCGGGCGAGCAACTCCCGCCGCTTCAACTCGTCGCCGAACGGCTTCTTGTTCAGCATCCACTGGAAGGGGATCTCGACCCGGCCGTTCGTCCACGCCGACACGACCCAGTGCGGCTCCCCCTTGACGTCGAACATGGGGTAGAAGGAGCCGTCCTTACTGCCCTTGCCCCACCACACGCGCAGTTGCCCGGCCTTCGCCCACTCCAGGATTGCGCGGGCCACTTCCGCCTCGCTCTCGCCCCGCCGCTGCCGCAGGTCCGCGAAGAAGCCGGCCTCGTCCCACTGCTTCTCGGACGCCTTGCCCTTGTTGCGTTCGGCCTCCACGGTCTGGCCGATGACGCGCGGCACGAGCGTCTTGAGCCCCTGGCCGACGAACTGCCGGACCTCGACGGCCAGCACCTCGGCCGGGTCCATCTGGACGTTCAGGAACTCGACCACGCGCTTCAGTTCGGGCGGGATGACGTCGGCCACGAACACCAGGCGGACCTTGCCCGCTTGCAGGTTCGTCTTCGCCCGCTGCCAGAACGGCTCGTGCTCGGTCTCTGAACCCAGGAACGCCGCGAGCACGGCGGCCGGGTCGTCGCCCCGGCTGCTGCACGACTGCTCGAACCTGGCCCGGATCGTCTCGACCGGCCAGTACACCACCGCGTTGGCGGCGTAGTCGAGCATCTGCCCGACGACCTCGCGGCGGATGCGGGTGTCGCCACTCCGCTTCACCTCGACGAGGGTGGGGATCGCGTCCTGGTCGAGGAACAGGTGGTCGACCGACCAGCGGTCGCCGCCGTCCTCTGCGTCCGGCACGCCCATCTCGCGGGACACGAGCAGCCACCGCCGCGGGGCCGCCGCGTCCATCTGGTCGCCGGCCAGCAGGTTCGGGTACTTGGCGAGCAGTTCCTGGAGCATCGCCTCCGTCCCGTACGGCTGCTCGGTCATCTCCACCAGCCCGCCGTCGCCCTGGAGCACGAACATCCCGCTCATCGCAACTCCGTCTTGGGTGCCAAGGTCGTCCGGCTGGTGTAGTTTCTGCCCGGAAGCCGCACGGCAAGCGTCAGCTCAGCGGGTTGTCGTCCTGGGTGAGGCCGGCGGCCTGGTAGTCGCCGTCGGTCAGCGGCTCGCCGCGAACGTCTTCCAGCCACGCCGCCAGGTACGGGTCGCCCCAGGTCAGCAGCCGCACGCCCTCCTTGCCCGGCTGCTCGACCCCGGTGGCGTCCGACGTCGGCCCGGTCGGCGGGTGGCGGTCGGCCACCTCGCCGTTGAACGTCACCAACACCTCTTCGGTACTGGCGATCCCCAGCGCGGGCGGGGCGTAGGGCCAGGTGACGGAGAGGCACCCGGTCCTGCCGTCGTGCGCGACCGCGTTCGTGCCCGGCTCCGGCACGCTCCTGACCTGCATTCCCTCGGCGGGGTGGGCCAGACACCAGCCGGCCAACTCAGCTTGCGAGAGCGACGGGCCGGGTGCGGCTCCGTCGCCCGTATCGTCGGCGTCTCCGGTCAGCCCCTCGATGGCCGCGGCGACCGCCGGGGCCTGCTTCTGGCGGGCTTCCTCAATCTGGCGGCGTGCCTCGTCCCGCTCGATCTCGCCTTGGGCCAGTTTGCGGAAGATCCGGGGCATTTCCGCGAGGATCGGTTGGAGCGGACCGACGACGTTCTCGAACGCGCCGATCCGGTCCTTCAGCGTCCAGTACGCGTCCTCCTCGATCGTGCCGGTCAGGTACAGGTTGGCGACCACCACCTCCGGGGCCGCCTGGCCGATGCGGTCGATCCGCCCGATCCGCTGCTCCACCCGCATCGGGTTCCACGGCAGGTCGTAGTTGAACAGCGCGGAGAAGTCCTGGAGGTTGAGCCCCTCGGACGCCGCGTCGGTGCCCAGCAAGATGTCGATGGGGCGTGCGTGCGTCTGCTTGCACCGGGCCTTCACATCGGCCTTGTCCACGACCCGCCACTTGTTCTGGGCGGTGTCCCAGACCTCGCCGCCCCGCCCGGAGTAGCAGGCCATCCGGTCGCCGTACCGGGCGATCAACTGGTCGCGGATAAAGTCCAGCGTGTCCAGGTACTGGGTGAACACGATCACCCGCCGGCCGGCGGCGAGGACGTCGTCGAGGCGGTCGGCGAACTCGCAGAACTTGCTGTCGGTGTCGATCGCCCCCAGGGCGGTGATGTAGTCACACAGGTACAGCCGCTCGGCTTCGAGCCGCGGCCGGCGTTCCGGGTCCGACCACAGCCGCAGGAGCCGTGCCCGCTCGGCCGCCACAGCGGCCGGCACCGCGGCATCGTCGTCCTCGTCCTCGCCCTCGGCGAGCGTCTGCCCCAGTCGGGCGGCCTCGTCCATTCCGGCCAGCTCGTGCTGCACGGCCTCGATAAGGTCGCGGCGGCGTTCCAGGCTCAGGCGGAAGGCGGCGAACGAACTCGCCAGCCGCTTGCGGAACACGGCCATCAGGAACCCGACCCCGGCGCGCTCGGCCGGCTCGACGTCGGCCGACTTGTAGAACTGCTTGCACAGCTCGTCGATCCGGTTGTACAACTCACGCTCGGCGTCCGACCGGAACGCGACGGGCACGTCCTCCGGCCGGCGTTCGGCCAGGCCCGCCGTCAGCCGTCCCTCCCGCTTCAGCACCCGCAGCGTCTCGCGGGTGTAGCGGAACATGTGGACCCCCAGCGGCGTCTGCCGGGCCAGGTACGCCGCCAGCCGGTCGGCCAGATTCGGGAGCAGCCCCTGGAGGGCCAGCCCAAGCCCCGGCCCGTTGTTGCGGATCTTCCGAACCAGCTCCTGCCACTGGAACGCCGCCCAGTTCGGCGGGACCACCGACGGCGACAGGTCCTGCGCGCCCATGTCGACCGCGCGGCGGGTCATCTCGACCACGCCCGCCCGGTCGGCCTTCGCCGACGGGAACGTCCGCAGCCGGTCGAAGAACCGCTCGAACTCCCGAAGGCGGGACCACGGCCCCCAGTGCGGGTCGTCCACCCCGGCCAACAAAAGCAGGTCGTGGACCTCGTGCGCGGCGAGCTGCATCGGGGTGGCGGTGAGGAGCCACAGGCACCGGAACAGCCGCCGGGCCTTCATCTCCTGGAGGAGTTGGAGCAGGAGGTTCGGCTCGTTCTCGTTGAACACCTTCCGCCGGGCGGCGTGGGCCTCGTCGACGAGCACCGCGTCCCAGGGCTCGGCCGCCAGCACGCCGGGCATCCGCCCCTCGCGGGCGACCAGGTGCCGGCTGACGATCACGATGCCGTCCTCGGCCCAGGGCGCGTCCGTCTCCCGCACCCGCCCGCCGACATCGTGCAGCATCCGCCCGTCGTAGAACCACGCGGTCAGCGCGAACTTCTCCCGCAGCTCCTCCATCCACTGGCGGACCAGATTGCGCGGGGCGATCAGGAGCACGCGCTTCAACTTGCCGTTCAGGAGGAGGGACCGGAGCACGAGCCCGGCCTCGATCGTCTTGCCGAGCCCGACCTCGTCGCAGAACAGGTACGACCGCGGGAACGTCGCCACCGCCTTTCGGTGGATCGTGCTCTGGTGCGGGAACGGCTCGAACCGCCGCCCGTCCACCCAGATCGGGTCGAGCACCAGGGCCTCCCCGCCCGGCCGCCGCGGGGCGTCGAGTAGCCACTGAGCCTGGATGCGCGTCCGCAGGTCGGTCGCTTCGGGCCACGCGGTCTTCTGCATCGGGTCGCGGCGGGGCGGGCCGTCGTCCCGCTCGAACGCCTTCAGGTGCTCCTTCACCGCATTCGGCAGCGGGAGCACGAGCAGGCCGTCGTCCTTCCCCTTCCAGATCTTCTCGAATTCGTCGATCTCGGCCCGGATGTCCTCGCGGTCCCACTCGTTGAACCAGCTGCGCTTCACCTCGAACTTCTCGCGGTTGCGCGTCCAGGCGGCCCCGGTTTCGTTCACCGAACCCTGGAAGCAGAGCGTGTCGCCGGCCGCGTCGTAGACGATCCCGGTCTTCGGGTGGAACAGCCCGCCGCCCTGGCCGGGGTAGAGTGGCTTTCGGTTGTGGTCGAGCGGGAGAGCGATCTTCACTTCGAGCAGCCCGGCCGACACCATCCAAGCAAGGGCACCGAGGCGATCGCGGGCGATCTGGTCCTCGGTCGGCTTCCAGCCGAGCGGCAGCCCCAGGCGGTGGCACTCGGCCTCGTTCGGCTCCAGCCGCCGGACGGCCGTGCGCTCCAGCGAGCCGGCCAGCGACTCGACGCCGAGGCGGTACGCCTCGATGTCCTCCGGGCTCCAGGTGGTGCCGGTGATCAGCCGCATCGGCGGGCGGCCCGCGGGCGGGGCGTTGCGGGCGTTCTCAATGAACGCCGCCAGGCCGGCGGCGATCTGGACGAGGGCGGCCGAGTCGAAGTAGCCCGCCTGGCGGTCGTAGGCGTGCGCGCTACTCAACACCGGGATGTAGAAGTCGTTGACGAGCTTCCCGGCCTCGCCGGTGTAGCGTCGCAGGAGCGTGAGGGTGCGGAGTGGCATTGGTCACCCCCGCTGGTCGCGGACGACCAGATCCCATGCCCGCCGCGCTTCGACCGTCGCCTTCCGCCAGGGGTCGTCGTCCTTCCGCCGGGCGAACGCCTGTTCGAGCAGGTGGAGGGTGACAGCGAACGCCCCACGGAACTCCGGCAGCGAGAACCCTCCGCACGCGCTCTCGCGGAGCCACTTCTTGAGGGGCTCGACGCCCTTGTGCATCTCGTCGCCGCCGGCCATGATCGAGATCGCATTCCAGACGGCCGCTCCGATGAAGTTCGTGAACGACCGCTCCTCCCAGTCGTCGGCCTCGCGGGCGGCCCGACCGCGGGCGACCTTCTCGCCCGCGAGTTGGCGGCTGAGCAGCATTAGATCGACGTCCTGAGGCGGCTGGAGGTAGAAGGTCTCCTTATCGACCTCGATCAGCCGCATCTTCTTGAACACGTCCGGCTCGATGTCGAGTGCCTTCGCGAGGCGGCGAACGTCGTCGCTGTCGGCCGCGTCGCCCTGGAAAGTGTCGAGCCACAGCCACAGAGCTTGAGTGTTCCTATCAGCGGTGTCGGCTGCGAAGTTCTCGACCGCGTCCGCCGCCTTCTGACCGAGTTCGGCCAGGATCTGCTCCAACCGGAAGCGGCCGACAGCGGCGTACGCCTTCTCCAAGGCGACCGTGAGGTCGATGGGGTCGCCCTTGAGGTCCGTGATCGGCCAGTGTCGGCCCACCTCGCCGAGCGTCGGTCCGAGGGCAGACAGGTACAGGTCGGTGCCCGTAATGCCCTGTTTTTGGAAGCGATCCGCCGCGTTCCGGGCGACGAGTTCCACTCGCCCCTGCACGGTCTGCCAGTTGCCGACCACGCCCTCTGTCTCGTTCCGCGGGAGGCAGAGGAGGAGCACGGTGCTGCGGGCCGCGTCGAGGCCGCGGATGTTCAGGCTGCTCTCGGCCTCGGTGTGGACGGGGATCGACGTGCGGATCTCGAACCCGGCCTCAATGAGGGCCTTACCCAGCGCACGCCACGCCTTCGTCATCTTGTGGTTGAACATCACCACCATGCGGCCGGCGGGATGCAAGAGCTGTTTGGCTCGACGGAAGACCGCGGCCATCTTGCCCTCGTAGAACTGCTCCGCGCGGTCGGCCGCACCGAGCGGCTCTGGGCCGGCGGTCTCGGCCGCCCGCCGTCGCCGTTCTGTGGCCGGCAGTTTGCGGTTGTTGTCCCCCTTCACCCCTTCCAGCGCAGCGTAAGCCGCATCATAGCGAGCCTGCCATGCTTTCTCCTCCCGCTCGGCCTCGTTCTTCCAACGGGCGGCGTTTGCGACCGCCTCGCGGTTCGTTTCGGCAAGTTCTTCGCGGAAGAGATGATCGAGTCCGGGCCAGTCGCCGAGCGCGCGCTTGAGCCAGACGTAGAAGAAGTTGGAGAGTTCGCTGTACTGGACGTTGTTGTAATACGGCGGATCGACGCAGATGAGGTGAACGGTGCCCGGTGCCGGCGTCTCCAGTGCGGCGGCGTCGTTGTTCGTCACCGTCGGGACGACGACTTCGGGGCGTAGGTGAACATCAGCGGGGCTGGGCGTCGCCGCGGCCGTCGCGGCCGGTTGTGGCTCAGTGTCGGTTTCCTCGTCTGTCGCCGCCTCTTCGACGGCCTCGTCCTCGCCAGCGTCCTCGTCGTCATCGCCTTCAAGTGACACGGCCTCGCCGTGGATCAAGCCCGCAAGCTGCGTGTACGCGTTGATGACCTGGGAAGCCCCCCACATCACCGTCTCGCGGGCACCCTCGAACTCGCAGAATGCCGGCCGGAAGGCGAAGTCGTGTCGGGAGAATGTCTGAGTGACCGTCTTCCGGCCGTAGTGCCAGAACGTGTTGACGCTGTTGTAGTTCACCACCTTGCTGACGATGAACGCGAGGTAGACGGCAACCGCCTCGGCCTGCTCGGCCGGCAGTTCGGCACGCGCGCGGCGTGCAGCGGCACGGACTTCATCCAGAACGGTCGCGGCGGTGAGAAGCTGGCGGGGTAAGAACAGGTCACGCCAGCGTGTGATTCCCACGTTCCTCGGCTCTCGCGTCTTGTCGCCCTCCTCTATCGCCTCGGTGGGGATCAACGAGGCCCAGCGCGCTTCGTTCGCAACGAACTCTTGTTCTGCCGCCCGGACGGCATCGAGGTCGGCTTTCGTCGGTGGCCGGAATCGCCAGAGGTAGCGCACCGACGTATTGCTGTTGCGGTAGGACAACTTCACGGGCACTTGCGAGACGACGGCGTACATCTGGCAAGGCAGGCCACCGGACCGGGCCTGAGCGGTTCGTTTCACGACGTCTTCGGGAATTACGTGGTTCCCCGTCTCGCAGCGCGGGCACAGCGCGGCCCCGCCGGAGAACGTCGGCGTGTCGGTCGGGTGCCACGGCTCAGTGCCGAGCCGGGGCCACCGACATTTACCCCACTCCGAGACACCCACGATGCGGAACGTACAGTCGTTACCCTTGCCGATCGCGGGCACTTCTGGGAACGCGGCGATGGACGCCTCCGGCTTCCCCTTCTTGGTGACGATGTGAAAGTTGGTGGACAGCGGGATGTTCAGTCCGCACCGCGGGCAGGCTATCGTCCGGCACCAGAGGTAACAGTTCTTCGTTGAGTCACGAGCAGCAGGAGCACGCTCGACAATCTCCTTTGATTTGAACTCACGTTTTGCTCGTTCCTTCTCGGCCTCCCACCAAACCTGTGCTGGCTCCGTGTAGAAGAAGGGGAGGAGCCGCTTCCGCACCGCCTCGCCGATCTCCTTTGCGTACTTCTGGATGATCGGGACGATGGTGCGGCCGAACTTGGCGGGGTACTCCAGCGTCGCTTTCTGCACGAGCGAGGCAACGGGGTTGAGGTCGTTGGAGAAGACTTTGAGACCGTGCCGGATGCCTTCGAGCGGGATGGCACCGCCGCCGGCCATGAAGTCGAGCATCACGACGGATTCGGTGGGGTTCAGACCCAAAAAGCTCCTCATCCCAGCGAGAAGATCCTTCAGAAGATCCTCATTGGGGGTAACCGCGAAGGCCGGCGGGTGCCGGTAGGTCCAGTTCATCGGGAGGAGGATCGGCTTGTTCCCGATGAGGTAATCCAGCCTCGCAGCCATCCGACGGTATGCCCGGTCCGAGTCGCCGGTCACGCCCATCGCGCGAAGCAGTGCTTGGTGAGAAGCCGAGAGTGGGGTTCGGCCAACATGAGTACGCAGTTGCTCGAAGAACTCCCGGTGTGATTGGTACTTTCCGGGCAGCTCGTCGAGGTCTTCTGCCGTCGGTTCAGCAACCGTCGCCGGCAGGTGGTCCGCGTTGAACTTGATGTCATGCGGGAGAAGGGCCGAGAGGATGCCGACGCGACAGATCGTCGGTGGGCGTCTTGCCCACCAGATGTGCAGTCGGTTCTGGGGTGGTCGCTGACGAGCGTTGTTGTCCCGCTGGCACTCCGCGGACAGCGACGAGCAGGGCAAGCCCGCTTCCATAAGAGACGGCTTGGTCTTGGTGAACGCGGGCGTCTTCATCGTGGGCGTACCTTGCGAAAGTGTGTCTCGTGGTTGCTGTGTTGACGTCGGACGAGAATGTGCAGCGGTCGCGTGCACCGGCTCCACCCGAACTGGGCGGGTCGGTAGAACGGCGTGGTTGGACCGCCTCTCAGACAGTCCCATCCACAACCGTTCGGCGACTCGCTCCAGCGAACCGTCCAGCCACCAGGGCGAGGACAGCCGATACGGCTCAACGAGTAGCCGCCGCCAGTTGTCGAGCAGTTGCGTACCCGCGGCCACCGAGAGGAAATCCGCCTGCTCACGCAGCGCAGCATCGGTCTGAGCCAGTGCGTCCTGAGCCTGACGACACTCCGCGCTTAACTCTGCCCGACCGGGCAAAGTGTGTGTCAACGCGTCCAGTTGGGCCTCGTCCAGCGCGACGAACACCGCCCAGGCGTCCATTCGCGATTCGAGCAGCGACAGGCTCTCCTCGCGGGCTTCGATGTCGGTGTCGGCCCTGTTCCAGAACTCGGCGAGTTTGGCGGCTCGGAGCTTCAGGTGTTCCAAACACCACGTCAGCCGCCGAGCCGCGGCACGAGCGAGGAGCGACTCAAGGACGCCGTCCCAGTCGCCGAGTTTCACCCCGAACAGTTGTGACCGACCCCAGGCGACAGCGGCCCGGTAAGCCGCACCCTCGGCCGCAGGATCGGCGTCCCCCTTCGCGCACCGTGCGAGTGCGGGATCGACGAGGGCATACCGCCATTCGCTTTCGACCCCCATCCAGTCGATCGTGTTCATTTCGTGCCTCCTCCAGGCCGCGGACGAAGTACGCCGGGCGGCGGGGCGGTGGGCGGTGCGGGGGGCTGGGGCCAGGGCAAGGGGAGATGGTTCCACGGGTCGGGAGGAGTGCTCGCCTCAAGCCCCCAGTTGTAGGGGCTGACGAACTCGATCCCCCATTCGATGCAGTCATCCTTTGGATACGTGTCGATGATCTGAGGTTCGGAGGAGCCCTGTCGGGGTGCGGCGAGATACCGGCTGCGCAACCTGTTGACGAACCCTCGATACCGCCGCCACACGGGTTCGTTCCGGCCGGAGACGGCTTTGTCAAAGTAGCACGTGCGCAACGACCAGCCGCCGTCACCGTCCCGGCGGATTTCTGCGTGCCCGCCGTTTGGGAGGACAAGGCGTTGCGTCGGTTCGGGCTTTCCGAAGGATTGAGTCGGAGAGGTCGTTCCGGCCGCTTCGGTCTTCTTCTTTTGCTGATAATTGTACTTCATCAGCAGCGGAGTCTGGAGCGACACCAGGGCATCCTGGTGGATGCGATCGGAAACGTCCGTGACGGTCTTGCGCTCGATGTCGTTCCGGCAACCGTCGGGCCAGAGGGCCTTGAAGTCGTTGACCAGTTTCGTCCCCATCCACTCGTCCCACGGCTCGCGCGGCTCGTCCATGTGCCTCTCTCCGATCTTACGACAGACGTGCGTATCGACGCGCACATCGACCGGGTCGGCTTGGCCGTGGAGCGGTACGTCCTTCCAGTTGTGGTCCATGGTCTGTGCTGCTCCGTAGTTCATTCGCCCCGCTGTTCCCGCCAGCGAGCAGCGCACCGATGTACCCACACGGCAAGCGTCCCCCGCCTGACCCGGAGGAGTTCTGCAAGGATGTCGGCCCGCTCCTGCTGGTCCGAACACTTCTCGAACTCCACCGGCGGGAACTCGGCCGGTAGCTGTTCACCGCCGGGGGCGTACGCCTCACACCAGTGTCGCCAGACGTCTTTGGGAATTTCTCGCCAGAGGCCCATGAGGCACAGCAACGCGAGCCTCTGTCCGGGATGGCACCCGTCGAGGATGTTCACGTCTCGGACCGAGAGCGTCTCCGCGGGTGGGTCTGCGAGGGTGGCTTCTGGACGGAGTCGGGCGGCGGCCTGCTCTCGCTCGCTCCGACGCGTGTCCGCCCGCAGTTTGTCAACCATCCAGTTGTGGAGCGTTCGGTGGCACCACGCCGCGAAGGAGCCATCCGGCTTGTAGTGTTGGATTCGGAGGTAGACCTCCCCCGCTGCTGCATCCGTCAACTCGTCCCTCACTCGTCCGGTGAGTCGAACCGAGAGGCTCATCGCGAGATCACGGATCAAGTCAGCGAGTCCCTCGAACGCAATCCGTCGCGCATCGCGAGACTGCCCTTCGTCGGCGGCCTGAGCCGCGAGCGTGTTGGGATCGGTCGAGTCACGGGGTTGATCCGGGGGTGGCATGGCGTCGTCCCAGTGGTCGGGTCAGGCTCGTTGCATCCGGCCTGCGTCACGAACACCTGGGGTCGCCAACGCCGGACCAACTCTCCTTTCAAAGAGCTCCCGGCAAAAGGAAAACGTCGGTGGTGTCGCGAAGATTACAAGCGAGGGAACAAATCGCTCCGCATTCGAGAAGAATCGCCTGAGGGGTCGCCGGCTAAGAAAGGTCGATGGCGAGACGCCGGCTGTCGGGACGTACGAGGGCAACGGGGACGGCACCGCCGCCTCTATCGGGCAGGACCCGATACTCGTGAACGCCTGGGGCATGGTGGGCAACTCGTGGTGGTCAGCGTCAAGTCAGGGTGTTGTGGTCAGCCGGCTTGTGCGTGTGTCTTGCGCTTCGCGGGAGCTTTCGTTTCCCCCGCGTCGTCGGCCTCGTCGCCGTCAAACAGCGAGGGGCCTTTGGGCTTCGCCCGCGACTTCCGCTTCGGGGCGGCCTTCGGTTCCTCGGAGTCTGTTCCGGGCTGCGAGGCTGTTTCCGACTGTTCGTAGGTGAAAAGTGTGCGCAGGGCGGCCCGCCCGGCCTGCTGCCGGTAACCGTAGAAGCAGAGGGTGAACCAGTACAGCACGACCTCGGCCGGCAGGTTGAGGAGCCCGTCGCGGAACGCCGTCCGCTGGGCGGCCTTCGTCAGGTAGCGGGCGGACGCGAACGCCAGGGCCACCCGCATCCCGTCGGCGTGCTGGAGCCACCGGGCCGGCACGCCGGGCTTGAAGTCGGCCGCCGCGATCGGCTCGTCTGCGTTCTGGAGGTACGGGTCGGACAGCTCGCGCAGCCACTGGATCGTCTCCGGCGAGGCCGACGAGCCGACGGTCGTGGCGTCCGCCTCCTTCGGCGTGCGGTTGGGCATGTTCGGGAACATGTGCAGTTCCCAGATCTGCCCGCGGCGGTTCTGCTGCTTCACCCGAAGTCGAAAGCGTTCCATCACGCACCCCCCGTTCCCGTCTTCTTCGGCCGCACCGGCACCAGCCGGACCTCGATGCGGCCCTGGTTGGCGTTCGTGAGGGCGGCCTTGAAGTCCCCCAGGTCTTTGTCGTCCAGGGCCGGCGGTTCGGCGAACTTGAGCGACACCGCGATCGTCACCGTCAGGTCGCCCCCGCCGCTCTTGAACGGCCACACCGGGGCGAGGAACCCCTGGAGCGACTCGAACCGGCCCTCATACTCGACCCGAACTGTCTCGGTCTTGCCGTCCTGCACCCGCTGGCCGTTGGCGGTCAGCGTGACGTGCACCTGCGCGGCCTTCGGCCGGTCGGCCCATGCCACCCGCAGCGTGTTGTCGAAGCTCTCGCGGTCCTCGACGGCGAGGTACAACTCCGACACGCGGAGGTTCCGCCCGCCGGCCAGCGCGTCCCAGATCGCGGTGAGTGCTTCACGCGGCGTGCCGACCTGCGTCACCGGCTGCGGGCCGCGGCCCGGCCGCAGGTCGTCGAGTTCGGTCGCCAGCTTGCTCGCCGGGTCGATGAGCGACCACACCGGGCCGACGACGATCGCCGGCCCCGGCGTGTCGTCGCGCGTGTAGAACGTCTCGTCGTCGCCCTTCCGCCAGGCCGCCCAGGTGCCGTCTCTCACCCCGTCCCGCAGGACCGTCTCCAATTTCGGGCGGCTCAGGTCCGCCCACACGTTGCGGGCGTACCGCTCCACGTCCTCGGTCGTCACCTCGGCCGCGTCGGCGGGCCAGCACCGCGACTTCAGGTTCGCCGGGGTGAGCGGCAGCGTCGGCACCTTCCCGCCGCCGTCGCCCCCGCTGCCGCCCTTCTTCCGGGGGTAGATGCCGCGGTCGAGGGCCGCCTGGTACGTCCAGAACTCGACGCTGTCCTCGAACCGGGGCGTGCCCGGCCACTCGTTCATCTCCTGCGCACCGACCGCCAGGTTCGGGCCACGCTGGTACATCACCCAGCGGTTCTCGCGGGTGCCTTCCTGGAGGGCCTGCCACAGTACCGCGCGGTCGGGGAGGACTGGGTAGTGTGCGCTGGTCTTAGCGGCCTCGATGAACTTCGTCGCCGCGACCGTCTCCGCGGCGGCGGTCCCCTCCCGCGGCCACAGGTGGTCCCAGAGTTCCTGCGGGCGGACCTCTTTCACCGGCAGGATGCGGTCGGCGGCGGCGTCGGCCGGGGCATACAACAGGTGCTGGTTATTTACCACCGCAGATAGGTCGCCCGCGGTCGACCGGGTGTACACCCGCTTGGCGGCCCGGTCGTAGTAGACCCACAGGGCGTCGGGGGTTTGCGTCAGCCCCGCCCGCAGCGTCGGGAGCAGGTCCGTCGGCTTGAGGAGCATGGGCACTTCCGGCTCGCGGCGGATGCGGTCCCACAGGTCCTCGGTCGAGACCGACCGCTCGCCCTCGGTCCACAGGGGCGGGCGTCGCACGATGTCCGGGGCGAGCACCACCGGGTCGGTCGCCGTGGGCTCCGGCACCAACTTGTTGTGCTTCCGCAGGCACTGGAGCAGCGGGGTCTCGGCGACGGCCCGCCGCTCGGACTTCCGCCCGCCCTTTTCAGGCGTCTCCCCGAACTCGACGCGGAAGCACTCCAGGAGCGAGCCGGAGGCGACGTCGGCGAACAGGTCGTCGGCGTCCTTGTTGCCGCCGCGCGGGAAGGCCAGGACGCGGTACGCCTCCAGCAGCTTGGTGCGGACGTTGATCTCCTGCGACCCCAGCGACTCGCGGACCTTGCTCCAGTCGTCCTGGAGGGCCATGAACTCGGCCGGCACTCCGGCCGCCCCGGCGTCGGCCTTGCGCTTCATCTCGGCGAAGCTGACCCCGCCCTCGGTCGCCAGCCGGGCCTGCTCCTGCTCGATGTCCTTCTGGACGCGCTCCCAGGCCATGAGCGACCGGACCGCGTCCTTCAGCCCCTGGACGCGGCTGCCCTCGGCCAGGAGGAACACGATGTTGTTGCGGTACGTGCGCGGGGAGGCGTCCACGCCCTTCGTCGAGAACAGCGACTTGGCGAAGTTCAACTTCTCCCCGGCACCGGGGCCGACGTACCCGACCTCCTTGTCGGAGTGGACGAGGGCCAGCCGAATGCGGTCCGCGTTGTCCGGGATCGCCGTCTGGTCGTTGGGGAACGGGACGACCTGGAAGGCGGTGAACCCGGAGTACACCTCCTTCACCCAGTCGTCGAGGACGCGCTTCACCTCGGCGGGCTGCTGCTGCAGGTCGGTGAGCCGCTCCTGGTAACGCTTGTTGACCGACGCCCGCGTGCGGAACAGGAAGTGGTCGCCCTCCCGCCGCATGTACCAGGCCCGCCGCTCGGTCTCGTCGAGTGCCTTCGGGACGTACGCGAGGTCGACGCCCGGCCGCCCCAGGGCGAGGGCCACCTCCGGTGGGGTCACGCCCTTCGACCCCTCCGGCAGGCTGTGCAGGAAGGCGACGGTGGCCGCCTCGGTGGCTGCCTTCCACGGCCACCCCTTTTCGGCGTGGCTGGCGTGCGTGCCCCCCTCCGAGCGGGCGACGTCGGCCTCCAGACCGCGTGCGAAAGCCGTGCGGTTCAGTCGGCCGAGGAGTTCCCCCTGGAGGTCCTCGCGCGAGAGATCCAGGTGACAAGGCTGGAGGAGAAGCGTGCCGTTCAGCTCGGCCTTGCGGTCCCAAGTTGCCCGGATGGTCCGGGCCACTAGCCGCAGCGCGCCGCGGGTGGCGTGGAAGTCGGGGATGTCGGCGAGCCGCTCGGCGAACAGCCGGATCAGCTCCGGGTGGAACGGGTAGCCCTTCCTGATCTGCTCGGCATAGTCACCCTCGAAAGCCCGCCCGTCGATGCCGACACCGGCTTTCCGCTGCTCCTCGTAATAGGTGATGAACGCGGCGGCGACGTCGCCCGCCTTGTCGGCCTTCACGCGCTCGAACAGCCGGCGGCCGAGGACCGCGGCCCGCTCGTGCGACTGGGTCGGGGTCACGTTCTTGGCCTGACGGCCGGTGGTGCTCGCCATCTCGCCCACCGTCTCCATGACGGCCGGGATGTGCTCCTTGAGCTGCCCGGTGAGCTTGCGGTTGGCGTCCTGCTCGGACGGAAGGGTGAGGATGACCACCGTCCGGGGCCGCCCGGTCGCCAGCTTGAAGAGCGTCTGGAGGAACGTCGGCCACTGGCTGTTCACGCGCGACCGCGGCTGGTCCTCCTTGATCGCGAACGCGCGGGCCATGTAGAGCACCAGCTCGTCGATCATGATGAGGGCTGGGGCGTCGCCGAGGGCCTCCTCCAGTGCCTCGCGGGCCGGGGCCACACCCTGCTCGTCGTTGGCCCGCACGCACTCGTACCCGCGGACGCCGCCGGCCAGGGCCGCGATCTGCCCCCAGGGCGTGTACGTGCGGATCTTCTTCCCGTCGACCGTGTGCTCGTTGCCGCTGAGCGGGTCCGACTCCTCCCCGACGAACGCGCAGACTTTCACGCTGTCGGGGGCCGGGAACTTCGAGATGCGGTAGTCCGCGAGAACTTCGGCCAGCCGCTGGCCCTCGCGGGCGGCGTGGACGCAGGCGATGAGGGCGTGCGTCTTGCCGCCGCCGAACCCGGTCTCCAGCCGGTACACGGGTGTGTGCCCCTCGACCCCGGCCAGCCGCTCGGTCACGTCCTTCACCAGCAGTTTGAGGCTGTCCGTCGGGTGGGTGCCGGCGAAGAACCGCGTGGGGTCGAGGTAGTCGGGGTGGGTGCCCTTTTTCTGACGAACGACGTCCCACAGGTCGGCCGCGAAGATGGCGTCGGGTAGCTCGCCCGCGAGCACCTCCGGGCGGGGCGTGCACTGCTGGAAGACGGTGGGGAGGGCGGGCATGCGGAACCTCTGTTCGGCGATCACGGGGCCAAGACCGAGCCGCGAACACACTGGGGCGTTCCGAGGCCGGGCCGTCCGCACAAAGTCATTTGGGCGTAGAAGAGAACAACACCGTTCTTGTCGGTTTGACCTTGGTTCCGGTACACTACCAACGCCGTGAGGTAGATTCACTCATTTTCCACCTGTTCCGCAATGTGCGTTGTGCCGAACCGGCGGGTCGTGCGGCTTGCGAACCCTGCGGCCCTTCGGCTCCTCCGTTTGGGAGGTGAGGCCGTGGCGGCGTGTTGAGGTACGGTCTCTCAGTCTGCCGGGGCCGACGGGAACGAGTTCCGCACGGTTCGCCCGACTTCGACAAAAGCGATCTGGATTTCACATGCCCACCGTTTCTCTCCCGGTGTTGTCTCCGACCGGGCAGTTCCGGCTCACGCCCACTGATGTCACCCGGTTCGTGCGACTGGAGCAGTGCGAGCGGTTCCTGCGGTTCCGCCTCGCCGAACGGGGCGGGCAGAAGTTCATGGAGCAGTACGGCGTGGGGGTGCAGCGACTCGCCCCGCTGCTCTCCCTCTCCGGCAGCACCTTCGAGCAGGACGTCGAGACCGACCTCGCGGCGAAGGGCCGGTGCGTCAATTACGTCGCCATCCACGGCAAATCGCAGAGCCGCCCGGCCAACAACTCCGAAGTCGCGGCGGAAGCCAGCACGCTCAAGCCGGGCGAAACCGTCACGCTGTTCCAGGTGCGGCTCGACACCAAACTCAATAACTGGCAACTCCGCGGCGACGTCGATCTCGTCCGGCTGTCCCGCACCGGCGAGGGGGTGCTCCAGATCCTGATCACGGACATGAAGTCCACCGTCGAGGCGAAGGTCGAACACCGCCTCCAGGTCGCGTTCTACGGGCTCATGCTGGGGCAGATCCTCAAGGACGCCGGGGTCGCGTACGAGCCGATCCAGACGGCCGTCCTGTTCCGCCCGCCGCCCGACCCGTCCGCGGAAGATGAGGAGGCCATCAAGTCCCTGCGTGAGGCGGCGAAGGCAGTGTTCGGCCTCGACGGCTACCTGCTCGAAGTGGTCGCCGACCCCGACGCGTACGCCCGCTCGGCCCACGATCTGGTGCTCGGCGACGACTCGACCGCAAGACGTATCGCAGCCACCCCGTTCGAGGACGTGCCGTACGCGCTCGGCTTCAAGTGCGACGACTGCCTGTACAACGAGTTCTGCATGAAGTGGAGTGCGGAGGTCGAGGACCTGTCGCTACTCCCGTACGCCACCGGCACCGACAAGGACGCCCTGCGGCGGGCCGGCGTCACCACCATCCAGTCGCTCGCCACGCTCAAGGACTTCGCCCCGCCCGTCGGCGGCGAGGCGTCCAACGAACTCGTCCCCGCCTCCGGCCGCGAGGCGCAGGTCAAGCAGATCGCGGCGGCGTGGTCGGTCGGTCAGCGGCTCGACGAACTCGTCCACCGGGCGAAGAGCTTCCGCCGCTCGGTCCGCGGCGACGGCACCCGCGCGTTGTCGTACGTCCCCGGCAAGGGGAACAGCACGCTGCCGGTTTCGACGCCCGACCTGAACCCGAACCTCGTGTGGGTGTACCTGGACGCCCAACTTGATCACCTCGAAGGCCGGGTGTACCTGCTCGGTGCGCTCGTCGTCGCGTGCAAGGAGGGCAAGCCGCTCGGTCGCCAGTCGATCGTCAGGATCACCGACGGCCCGCCGGACACGACCGCGAAAGAGCGAGACCTGTTCGTCGGGTGGACCCGTGACCTCGTGAAGGCCGTGACCGACCTGGCCGTGTCCGGTGCCGAACCGGGCGAGCCGAAGTCGGCCCCGGTCCACGTCGTCTTCTTCGACCGCGGCGAGCAGCGCGTCCTCTTGGAGGGCCTGGCCCGCAACTTCCCGCCGATCCTGTCGCACACGCCGCCCCTGTACGACTTCCTGACCCAGATCGCGGCGTTCGACTCGCCGATCGCCAGCCACCTCGACGAGGAGATGCGGACGTTCAAGAACTTCCCGATGACCTGCCAGTCGCTCCAGTCGGTCGCCACGTACCTGAAGTTCGACTGGAACGCCCCGCACAAGTTCCGCGAGCTGTTCCGAGCCCGGCTGTTCGACAACATCGGCAAGCTCGACATCGACGGGCACAGCGAGTGGTACACCAAGCGCGCTCGCTTCGGCAGTTCGGTGCCCCTCGAATACGCCTACGCCGGGTGGGGTGCGCTACCCAAGCCGAGCGGCGGGCACGACGAGTTCGCCGACTATCGGGCCGTGACCCGCGACCAGGTCGTCGCGTTCCAGACACGCAGGCTGGAGGCGATCGAGCACGTCGCCTCCCGGATTCAGGGCAATCCGTACACGACCAAGACGCCGTACGCGCTGCCCGACCTGGCGAACTTCGACGACAAGGCGGGAACGCTCGCGCACGCGCTGCACGAGTTCGTGACGATCGAGCGGCTGGTCGAACTGGCCGACTGGAAGGCGACCCGGCACACCCCGCCCGAACGGCGGGTGCTGATGGGCGACTGCCTCATCGTGCGGTACGTCGAGGCGGACCAGGAACCCGGCGTGGCCGATCAGAACCGCGACAACGAGTTGAGGCGGCTCAAACGCGAGGAATACGCCGCGGCGTTCAAGGCGGCGAACCCCGGCAAGCGGCTGAAACTCACCGCGGACCAGAAGGGCGAGTGCGAGTGGTCGGCCGAGGGGCTGCGGCTGAAGCTGCGTGTCGAGACCGCGGGCGTCGACTGCGACCTGCACGAGGCCCTGTTGATGTCCACCATCCGCGAGGGTGAGCGACTGGTGCTGTACCCGCGGTGGACCGTGGACGAGCGGCTCCCGGCCACCGACCAGAAGGAGTTTACGCCCACCCCCAAGCAGATGCTCTACGGCCAGCGGTGCGAACTCGTGAGCCTGACGGCCACCAAGAAGGACGCGGGCGGCCGGGTGACGGAAGCGGTCGCCGAGGTCGAGTTGAAGGACGGGTTCGGCAACGACTCGATGCGTCCGCACGTGTTCGGGGCGATGAACCGGCCGCTCTTCGGCGGGAGGCTGTACACGCTCGACCCGTGCCCCAACGCCATCTACGGGTACTGGTGCGCGAAGGTGGTCGAGGGGCTGCGCGACGGCGAGCCCAACACCCTGTACTCGCGGCTCGTGACCCCGCCGGCTGCCGGCGACGGGGCGGGGCTCGCCGGTCAGACCGCCTTCCTCGCGGGGCTCGACGCGTTCCGCGAGGCCGGGCACCTGCACGGGTTCGAGCCGGGCAAGCGGGAGTTCATCGGCGGGCACGGCAAGACGCCGATCCTCCTCGTGCAAGGGCCGCCGGGCACCGGAAAGAGTTACTCGACTGCGTTCGCGGTGTTCGCCCGGCTCCAGGCCGCGATGCGCGACGGCCGTGAGTGCCGGGCGTTCCTGTCGTGCAAGACGCACGCGGCTACGGACGTGTTGGTGGAGAACGTCCTCGACGTGAGGGAGAAGCTCCGCGAGTTGCGGGACGCCGACCCGGCCCTGTTCGCCGCCCACTTCGACGGACGGCTCCTGGACGTGCCGATCTACCGGGTGGCCCCGAAGGACCTGCCGCCGGAGGGCGTGGTCCCGCTCGGCAAGGACGGCGACAAGGAGGCGGGCGAGGACAAGAACGCCGACGTCATCCTGGAACAGCAGTGGGCGGCGGTCGGGATCACCCCCGGCGGCGTGTACGGGGTGCTCAAGAAGAAGTGGCCGAAGACCGTGTTCGGCCACGGACTGTGCGACCTGCTCGTCCTGGATGAAGCGAGCCAGATGAACCTGCCGGAGGCGGCGATGGCCGCCCTCGCGCTGAAGCCCGACGCCCCGCTCGTGGTGGTCGGGGACCACCGGCAGATGCCGCCGATCGTCAAGCACGACTGGGACCGGGAGACACGCCGCACGTTCCGCCAGTACGCCGCCTACGAGAGCCTGTTCGACACGTTGCGGGCAATGAAGCCGCCGATGATCAAGTTCGCCGAGAGCTTCCGGCTCCACGCGGCAATGGCCGAGTTCCTGCGGCAGGAAGTGTACCGGCACGACGGGATCAACTACCACTCGCACAAGCACGACCTGTTGCCCGCGCACGCGGAGACCGACCCGTTCACGGCCGCGGTACTGCGACCGGAGTACCCGCTCGTTGTGGTCGTCCACGAGGAGTGTGCGAGCCAGGTGCGGAACGCCTTCGAGCAGTCGCTCGTCGATCCGGTGCTCCACGCGCTGGCCGACAAGGGCCGCTACGCCCTGGGTGCCGAGGAGGGTCTGGGCATCGTGGTGCCGCACCGTGCCCAGCGGGCCGCGCTCCAGGAAGCGTTCCCGCAGTTGTGCGTGATCGACCAGGCGACCGGGTTGCCGGCGAGGTCGGCGATCGACACGGTGGAGCGGTTCCAGGGCGGCGAGCGGACGGTGGTGCTGGTGAGCGCGACCGAGAGCGACCGGGCGTACCTCTTGGCGTCGAGCGCGTTCCTGCTCGACCCGCGGCGATTGACGGTCGCGGTCAGCCGGGCGAAGCGGAAGATGATCCTGGTCGCGGCGTCGAGCATCTTCGCGCTGTTCAGCCCGGACGAGGAGACGTTCGCCAACGCGCTGCTGTGGAAGAACCTGCTCCTGCGGACGTGCACCACCCTGCTGTGGGAGGGCGACCGCGACGGCGTGCCGGTCAAAGTGTGGGGCGGGACCGGATAACGAGCCCCGACCTCGGCACCCCGGCGACTAGAAAAACGCAGCCGATTCGTTTTTCACACTCACCCACCTGAAGCCGCGCTCGCCTTCGGGTCGAGTTTGAAGACGCTGAGTGCGGTTCGCCGACCAGATTTCCCAACCCCGGATTATGGAGCGTTGACATGTCGAATGAGAGGCGCGACGAGGCCGGAACCACCACGGCCGGGCTGTTCGAGCGGCTGGCGGTCGGCGACGCAAAGGCCCCCGACGAACTGTTCACTCACCTCTACGACCGGCTCCGGCGGCTGGCGAAGAAGGTCTCCACCGACTACCCGCGCGTGGCAGTTCTGCACCAGACCGACGACGTGTTCCATGGGGCCGCGGCTCGACTCGTCCGGGCGATCCGGGAGGTCAAGCCGGCGACACCGGGACACTTCTGGGGGCTCGCCGCCGAGTGCATCCGCCGCGAACTGATCGACCTCCAGCGGAAGGAGTACGGCCAACGCGGGAAGAAGCCCAACGTGTTCGCCAACCGCCCGGCCGACGAAGGGAATCACGACGCGCTCCTGGCAGGCGAGGCGGCCACCGGCGACGGGCCGCTCACCGAAATGGCCCAGGCCGAGTTCCACGAGAAGGTCGGGGAACTGCCCGAACAGGAGCGAAGGGCCTTCGAGTTGGTTTTCTACGGGGGCCACACATACCAGGAAGTCGGAGATCTGCTCGGCGTCTCGGAGACGACCGCGAAGAGGCAGTGGTACAAGGCCACAGTACGCCTGAACGAACTGCTGGGAGGGGCGACGAGCGAGATCACGCCGCGGGAGTAGGGGGCACGGGCTGAAACGGTTTACCGGCTGCCGAACCAGACGGCGTTCTTGTGGGCCGGGTCTTTCGCGTCGTCCGCGTCCCGGTCGCGGGAGTAGTGGTCCCGGATCTCGTCGAGGGGGATGTAGGGGAACGGAAAGTGGCGAACCGGCCCGAACTCGGAGGCGAGTTTTCGTACCCCCCGGCGTCGCTGGATCAGCTCACCGAGTAGCAGCCCGACCACGGCCACGAAGACGAATCCCGTGATCGCCACGGGCCACCAGCCGCCGCCTTCGGGGTCACGGACCGCCCGGTAGGTCAACCACGACAGACCTCCCACAGCTACCGAGTACCGGGCCGTCGTCACGGCGACTAGTCGGGCGGGCCAGCGCGTGCGACTCCGCTTGTCGGCCCGCAACTGGGCATCGGTGCGGACCGACAGGTACAGCCGCCGGAGCGTGACGTTGTTCAGGTCGGAGATCAGCTCCCGCCGCACCGCGGCCGGATCGACCCCGTCCCGCAGGGCCGCAACGAAGGCGGTGCATGACGGCCAGCGGTGACGCGGGGTCTTGGCCAGTGCCCGGCGGACGATCGGCCGCTCGGCGGGCGGGAGCATGGACAGGTCCGGCTCCTCGGACAGGTGGCCGTGCATCTGGGCGTCCTTTGCCCCCCGGAAGGGTAGTCGGCCGCCCCGCAACTCGCAGTAGGTCACGGCCAGGCTGTACTGGTCTGTCCGATTCGACAGTTTGTCCCTGAACAACTCCGGGGCGGCGTACGCGGGTGTGTGGGCTCCCGTGTGGGTGGTGAGAGTGTGCTCCAGGCACCGGACGAGGCCGAAGTCGGCCACCTTCAAGACGCCGCCGGCCAGGAGGAGGTTTTGCGGCTTCACGTCCCGGTGCTGCGCGGGCGGGCGGTCCGGCCCGCCGGTATTCAGGAAGTCGAGCGCGTCCGCCGCCTGGGCCATGTAGCCGAGCAGTTCGTCCCGCGGCACACCGTCCTGACCCGCCGCCCGTGCGACCGCCAGGCGTTCCCCCAAGGTGCCGTCGGCCAGTTCCATCACGAGGAGCAGGCGGCGGTCCATTTGCCGGGCGGTCAAGAGCTTGATCAGGTGGGGGTGGTTGACGCCCAGCATGAGGTCGGCCGCCCGCAGTTCGGGTAAGCCGCGCACGTCCGCGAGCGAAACGAACTTGATCGCCACGGGCCGGGCGTCCGGGCCGACGGCCCGCCATACTTCCCCGTACCCGCCCCGGCCGAGCAGCCGCTCTGTACGGTAGCCGGGGATCGGCTCCCACCCGGCCGCAGGGGCGGCCGGCTCGGTGCCCGCACTCGCGTCGCCGGGGGCAGGTGTTGAGTCGGCCCCGAAGCGTCGGAGGGCGGGGCCGATCCCGCGGAGGGCCTGAGCCGTCTTGCGGAACTCCGCGACGTGAGCCGGGTCGGCGTCCCGGCAGTGCTCGCGGATGAAGGCGTCGAGGTCGGCGGGGTCGACTGATTTGATGTGCTGCTCCCAGAGCGGGAGCCACTCGTCGTAGACGATGTTGTCGTCGGGCATGGCGGTCGCGGAGGCGGGTCACGGGTGTTGCCGGACGAGCCTACGCGACCGCGGAACGAGTTGCTACGAAAAAGGCGACCGCGTTCACGCGGCGAGGGTTTTGTGGTGCCGGCCGTTCGACGGGTGCCGGTGAGAGTGGGCGGACTTCGCGGTCGACGGAACCGCGACGGCCAGCCCCGCCGGGTTCAGCCCGGCCTTCAGCGACTCGACCAGCAGGACGCCGACGTCGATCGCCTCGATGCCCTCGCTGACGAGTCCCTGGGCCTCCTTCGACGCGGCGAACCGCCGGACCGCGGCGTAGAGCGAATCGAGCTTCTGTCGGACGAACTCGGTGACGGCGGTCTCCTTCCGCACCCGGCCGGCGGCGTTCCGGTGCCGCAGTTTCTTCTGCCGTCGGGCCACCTCGACAGTCGGCACCGCGAAGAGATCCGGCTTGGCGGTCTTTTTCGCCTTCCCCCTCCGCTTCCAATCCAGTTCCTGCGCGACCGCGAGGAACTCGGTCAGCCGCCACTCGTCGGCCTTGCGGCACTTGGCTAGAACCCCGTTGTAGTGCCGGGCGACGAGCATGTAGTTCTGGGCCATCCGCATGGCGAACTTGCAATTGCTCTCGACCCAGTCGATCCACCCGCCGTGTTGGACCAATTTCTTGGCCGCGATCAGGTGCTTGCCGATGTCGCGGGCCTGCTCGATCACGCCCTTCATGGCGTCCAGGCACTGGCGGTGCCCGGCCCGGATGTCGGACGCCAAACCCTTCAGCTTCTTCTCGTCGTCCGGCCCCTTGCCGCCGACGCTCTTCGCCTTCATCGCCGTACCCGCCGCCTTCTTGTTGTGCTTCACCATGACCGTCTCCCGTTGAGGTTTCTTGTTGGAGGCGGTCAGTTCCGCCTCCACATTGCCACGCGAGAGGAGGAAGCAGAACTGGTCACCCAAAAAAGAAAAATCTGCGCGGAGGCGGGACGGGCTCGGCCGAGCCCGCTTGCGGTCGGCGGCCGACACCTAAAGAAACGCTCTCAGATGCGCAATAATACTTGAGGGGCCTCTTACCCGTTGGTCCCTCCATTTACGCGGCCCCGCACTCACTTTCGTGGTGTGTGGGGCCGTTCCCGTTTCTGGAGGACGCGAAGATGAAGCTGGTCCGGTCGAACGTCGATCCTGTCCGCGAGAAGTTCGCCGCCGCCCGCAAGGAGCTGTCGGCCGCGCTCATCGAGCGCGAGGACGAAGTGGATCTCGTGCTCACCGCCCTGGTCGCCAACGAGCACGTGCTGCTCGTCGGCCCGCCCGGCTGCGGCAAGTCGCTGCTGCTCGACAGCGTCCTGTCGTGGACCGGCGGGACGAAGTTCTCGATCCTGCTCACGAAGTTCACGAGCGTCGAGGAGGTGATGGGGCCGGTGAGCCTGTCCGCCCTGAAGGCGGACAAGTACCTGCGGGTGACCACGGGCAAGCTGCCGGAGGCCGACTACGCGTACTGCGACGAGGTGTTCAAGGCGAGCAGTGCGATCCTCAACACGCTGCTCCGCGTCCTGAACGAGCGGACCTATGACGTCGGGGACGGCGTGGCCCGCAAGGTGCCGCTGAAGCTCTGCCTCGCGGCCTCGAACGAGTGGGCGTCACCCGACACCGGCAAGGAGTTGGCCGCACTTTCGGATCGCTTCCTGCTGCGCAAATCGGTTTCGCCGATCCGCTCGCAGGCCGGGCGGCAGAAGCTCCTGTGGACTCGCGACCACGCCCCGAAGCTGTCCACCACCGTGAGCCCGGCCGAGGTCGAGGAAGCCCGCCGGGCCGCACTGTCCCTGCCGTGGTCGAGCGAGGCGAAAGAAGCAATGGAAACGGTCCTCAAGGAGCTGGCGAAGGAGGGCGTGCAGCCCGGCGACCGGAGGCAGTTCAAGACCGTCGGCGTGGTGCAGGCGTTCGCCTACCTGTGCGGGGCCGACGAAGTGTTACCCGAACACCTCGAAGTCGCACAGCACTGCTTGTGGGACTCGCCGGACGGGGACCAGCCGCAGAAGGCGGCGCAAGTGATCGCCCGCGTCGCCAACCCGGTCGGGATGCGGGTCACGCAACTCTTACTCGAAGTGGAGCAGGTGCTGGTCGCGGCCGACGTCCGCAACCTCTCCGACGCCGCGAAGGCCGCCGCCAAGCTCGCGGAGATCGACCGGCAGATGTCGAGCTTGAAGGGCAACGGCCGCGTCGAGAAGGCCCGGCTGTACCTGAAGGAGCAACTCAAGAAGCTCAAGCTCGCCAGCATCGAAGCCGTCTGAAGACATCCTCTCCCTGACTATGACCGGAACGGCGGCGAGTTTTAGCCGCCGCTCCGGTTTTTCTTTCCCTCTCATCCACGGAGATCGTCATGGACCCGCCGCGTCCGCACCCCGACTGGCCGCTCGTCGTCGCCTACGGCCTCGGAGTGAACAGCACCGCCCTGCTCGTCGAGTTCGCGAAGCGGAAGATCACGCCGGACCTGATCCTGTTCGCCGACACCGGCGGCGAGAAGCCGGAGACGTACCAGTACCTGCCCGTCATACAAGCCTACTTGAAGGAGGTGAAGTTCCCGCCCGTGGTCACCGTGCGGTACGAGCCGAAGGTCGCCCCGTACCGCACTCTCGAAGGCCAGTGCCTGCACACCGGCACGCTCCCGTCGCTCGCGTACGGCGGGCGTTCGTGCTCGGCCAAGTGGAAGCGGCAGCCCCAGGATTCTTACATCCTGCGACACTTCCCGCCCGCCGAGGTGAAGGGCAAGCGTGTCGTGCGGGCGATCGGGTTCGACGCGACGGAGGGACGTCGCACCTACGCGGGCGTTGTGAAAGCGGTGGGCCTGGACGCGGGCGAGAACCACCGGCTGACGTGGGCGAGGTCGAAGCCCGGTGGGGCCGGCGAGGAGGACCGCAAGCCGTCGCGGGAGGCGAGGCTGGACCGAGACTTCTTCGCCTACTTCTACCCGCTCATGGACTGGCAGATGGACCGGGCGGCGTGCGAACGCAGCATCCGCGACGCCGGTCTCCCCGTGCCGCCGAAGAGCAGTTGCTGGTTCTGCCCCGCGTCGAAGAAGGACGAGATCATCTGGCTCGGCCGGCACCACCCGCGGCTGCTGGAGCGGGCACTCGCCATCGAGGCCAACGCGAAGCCGAACCTGACCACCGTCAGAGGACTCGGCCGGTCGTTCGCGTGGGGCGACTTCCTCGACGCCGTCGACCGCCCGCCCCTGTTCCCCGACTGCCCCTGACCCACCACACCCGCACCCGTTGGAGGAGGCATGGACCCGAAAGACCTGTTGAAGCTGCTCGACTTGGACGGCAAGCCGCCCGACAAGCCGAAGGCGTCCGCGGCGATCACCCCGGACGCGGCCGAGCCCGCCCTGCTGGCCGACGCGAGCCCGACGGCCCTCGAAGTGGACGCGTGGGGGCTGCGGCGGGGCTGCGACCTGGTCGCCGAGAGCGAGCGGTTGCGGAAGGCCGGCACCGACGAGTTCGCTGCCGCGGACTTCTTCACCGTAGCGTTCGACCCGGACCCGCAGCTCGCGGCGTCGTGCACCGACCGCCGCCGGCACCAGTTCGTGGCCCAGTTGCTGGACACGCCGGAGTATCACGCCCTGCACGCGGCCACCCGGCTCGACGACACGGCCTCCGGGATCGCCGCCACGCACTTCGCCGAGCAGTTTGCACAACTCAAGAAGGAGGACACCAAGGACCACGCGGGCGGTGCCGCAGGCGGCCCCGGCGACTCGCTCGGCGAGGAGATGGCGACCCTGCGTGCGGTCGGCCGGGCGGTGGCCGAAGCCGGCAAAGAGGTCGGCGAGTTGCACGAGGCGACGGCCGCCCTGGGGATGGGGCCGGGCTCACCCGGCAGCAACGACCCGCGGGCGGTGGCCGAGTTGTTCCGGCGCGTCCGCGGCGACCCGGCCCTGCGGCGGATCTGCGAACTCGCGGGCCGGTTCCGCCGGGTCGCGCAGTCGAAGCAGCGGATGAAAGCGACGCACGGGCTGGACGACGTCGTGGGCGTCGAGCCCGGCGGCGACATCGGCCGTTTGCTGCCCGCCGAGCTGGCGAAGCTCATGGTCCCGGAACTCGAACTCGACACCCTCCGCAGGATCGCGGACCGGGAAGCCCTCTGCCGCGAGCACCACGCCGTCGAGCCCGCGGGCAAGGGGCCGGTCGTTATCGCACTCGACGAGAGCGGTTCGATGGACGGGGCGAAGATCCACACCGCGAAGGCGTTGGCCCTGGCACTCGCCTGGGTCGCACGACAGCAGAGGAGGTGGTGCGCTCTCGTGGCGTACAGCGGCGACAGCGGCGAGCGGCTGCTGCCGCTGCCGCCGGGCCGGTGGGACGAGTCGCGGCTCGTGGACTGGCTGTCGGCGTTCATCGGCCACGGCTCGGACATCGACGTGCCCGTGCGGGAGATGCCCCAGATGTACCGGGAGCTGAAGGCCCCGACGGGTGTGACGGACCTCGTGTTCGTCACGGATGCGCGGTGCCGGCTGCCGGCGGAAATCAAAAACCGCTTTTTGGAATGGAAGCGGGCTGCCCAAGCCCGGCTCGTCACCTTGGT
>SXGS01413896.1_pt1 | contig 29125 bp, 25 predicted proteins | sample 3174681 | NCBI WGS metagenome assembly SXGS01 (sample SAMN11356861, study PRJNA531348) | freshwater metagenome | isolation source: freshwater sample F1-80 | place: China: Fuxian Lake, Yuxi | collected 2017-12-25 | reverse complement strand
TCGTCGAGTGTGGCCGTCGTCACTTCGGCGGCGACTTGAAAGGCCGCTCGATCTTGACGGCAGGTCTTGGCGGAATGGGCGGAGCACAGCCCCTCGCTGGTGTTTTTGCTGGTGCTGTCGTTCTCGGCGTAGAAGTTGACCGCGAGCGCATCGAGAAGCGTTTGAAAACGCGCTACGTCGATGAGCTTGCAACCGATCTCGACGATGCGCTTGCCCGCGTGAAGAAGTACAAAGAACAAGGTGTCGCGCGCTCGATTGCGCTCGAAGGCAATATGGCGACGGTCATTCATGAAATGATTAAGCGTGGATTCACGCCTGACGTTTTGACGGATCAGACAAGCGCGCACGATCCTTTGAATGGCTACATCCCCGAAGGCTTGTCGCTCGCTCAAGCGGCGGAGCTGCGCACGAAAGATCAGAAGACTTATTTAGAGCGCTCAATTGCCAGCATGGCTAAGCACGTTCAGGGCATGCTGCAGATGCAGAAAAAAGGCGCGATCACCTTCGATTACGGCAACAACATTCGCGCGCGCGCGGTTGAAGGTGGCGTAGCGAACGCGTTTGATATTCCGGGCTTTGTTCCTGAATACATTCGTCCGCTCTTCTGCAAAGGCTCAGGTCCTTTCCGGTGGGTCGCTCTTTCGGGTGATCCCGAAGATATCCGCGTGACGGATCAAGCGATTCGCGAACTCTTTCCGCACAAGAAACATCTCTTGCGTTGGCTTGATATGGCTCAGGAACGGATCGCCTTCCAAGGTTTGCCGGCGCGAATTTGCTGGCTTGAATATGGTGAGCGTCACATCGCGGGTCTCAAATTAAACGAGCTCGTAAAACAAGGAAAAGTAAAAGCGCCGATCGTGATCGGTCGCGATCATCTTGACTGCGGAAGCGTTGCTTCGCCCAACCGCGAAACCGAAGCCATGAAAGACGGCTCTGACGCCGTAGCGGATTGGCCGATCCTCAATGCCCTTGTAAATACGGCTTGCGGCTCAAGCTGGGTGAGCTTCCATCACGGCGGTGGGGTCGGCATGGGCTACAGCTTACACGCGGGCCAAGTCATCGTGGCTGATGGTACGGATAAGGCTGCTGCGCGCTTAGAGCGCGTGCTGAAAGCGGATCCAGCGATGGGACTCTTCCGTCACATTGATGCCGGTTACGACGATGCGAAGGAAACGGCCCGCGAGCGGGGAGCCAAATCTCTTTGGATTTGAATCGGGGAGTGTTGAAGCTTTCCTAAAAAAAGCAAAACGCCGACTCTCTTAGGAGGTCGGCGCTTTTTTTGGCTTAGTGATTGAGCCAGTCTTCAAGACTTTTCGCGGCTGGGAGATGATCCGCATGCGAAGAAGCCTCAAGCCCGTGCATCGTGCGGATACCAAACGGAAAGGCAATGGGTGGGCCTTCTTGTTGGATATTAAAGCCTAACACCCGCAAGCGCCGCTCGCCTCGTTCGATCAATTCTTGGGCGCGTCTCTCAAGAGTTGAGATTGAGCGTTGGCTCGCGCGTGCTTCGCGGGCGACGTTCATGAGTCCACGTGAAGTTGCTTCATCCTGCACGAAATCCAAAAGATCTCGCGCGCTCATCTGACGTTTCAACGTTCTGAGGTTGAACGTTTTGTCGGTGAAAATTTTGAGACCCTTCACGCTCGAGGTCCGCATATACCAAATAGCATTTTGCGCAGCTTCGGGGGCTACGTTCTTCAACCGATCTGCGGCGAACTCATCGACGAGCTGACCTTCGATCGCGACTTCTTCGAAGAAAGAGTTAACAAGCGATTCTTTGAGGTAAACACGTACGAGCCAGTTCAATCGCTCGGCGAGATCGCGAAGCGCCTCGGTACTTTTTGTTTCGTCATAGAACTCAAAGAGTCGAACGACTTCGTCTTTCGCTTCGCGACCTTGCTGATCAAGGACGCGATCTCCAATGTAGTTCGGGTTGCGTTTGCGCTCACGATTGAAATTGTGATGCATCATCTCGTGAACGAGCGTCCAACGGTCCATGCCGTCGTCGATCAGAATCGTGGGGAGAATCAGGGCTCGGTCGTTACAATCTTCAGGATTACACGCTTCGAAGTAAAGTCCCGCGAGGCGTTCATCGGGGTTCTTCAGCTGGTCGGCTTGGCTATACCATGTTGGCTCAAGTTCGACGGGGAGAAGGGGGAGATCTGTATACATCGGGCAAACGCGCTCACCCTCGCGATACTCACGCGGCACTCGAAAGAGTCGACCGCCTAGAAGATTTGAAACGTAGCGACTCGTCGACGTAGCTGAAGCGCCCAAAACGGCTTCAAGATCGGCGCGGTTATAAACTTTGAAAAAATAATCCGAGGTGGTGATTTCTTCGCTGTTGAGTTTTGCAAAAATCGCCTCTTCGCCCGACGTCTTCGGGATCCGGCAGGAAGCGATATCGTACTGAGCGGGAACAATCTTCCGACGCTCGAGAGAAGGAGCTTCAGCCCCGAAACCGCACGCCGTTAATGCCATCAAAGGAAGAAGAAAAATCGAGACGGAAGGCCTAGCCAATAAATCAGCCAGAAGAGCGAATGCCTCACGAAGCCCAAGCATGATGAAGTCCCTTTCTTCCGGACGGAAGCGAGTCCTTAAGTCGTACTCCATTTGAATTTCAGATGGAATTTGGATCGCGAGAGAAGCAATGCATTGAAGAAAAGACGAGGCTCCACGCCTCGCTCTTGTAGACATCTAGCGAAGGAAATTCATAACTTTTTCTCGTTCGAGAATCAGAGACCCCGATTGCGGAATTCGGTCTCGATGATCGAGATATGGCGACCTTGGAAGATGCGATTGTCGAGCGCCCTGATCTTCGAAAATGCCGTTTTGAAATCGTCGGATCCGTCGAGATCATCAAGGTGATTCATAAACAAAGTATCGATCTCGAGAGCACCGGCATCGGGTGAAACTTTCGTCGCGGTTTTTCGAATCTCCCACCAAATTGACGCGTAAATAGTTCCTAGGGCAATCGCATCGCCCTTCATCGCGGCCGTGCAACCTTCGAAGACAGCTTGTGCCTTCCTCCCTGCGGCCGCGTTGAGATCGCGGTTCATTCCACAATGAGTAAGGCCTTCGGGTTTGTTCGCCCACGTTTCGCCAACGCTCGGTTTATCGGGGAACATCATGCCGACAAAATAATCGCCTACGCCACTCGCAATGGCGCGCGCGCAACCGATGGCCTGCGTGCAGCAACCTGCGTTCTTTAAGCCGCAGCTTCGGTGCTTCGCTGAACTCGGAAAGTCAATGGCGCCTTGACTTGCGAAATGGAGGTTGGCGAGGCCGAAGAAGTGGACGGCTAAATCGGCGCTCCAGGCCATAGGATTTGTCGAAGATCGCTTGAGATGAATGGATTTTGTTCGCGGCGACCAGCCTGCTAACTCGTCGTCTACGATCACGCGAATATTCTGATTCAGGGCGGGTAAGTAGTTCGTGCGTACGCTTAGGTACTCAACGGATCGATTCAGCCAATAGTAGATCATGAGTTGATTAAACTGCTGAGTCGAATCCGCCGACGCCTTTAAGCGGGTGAGTCTAAAGTTTTGACTCGAGCTTTGGCCCACGCTCTGACTTAAAGTTTGACCCGTGAGCAGAGCCCCTTTGAGGGTTTCCACCTTCACGGTTCCGTTCGAAAGTGAACCGCTGTCATCGAGACCCGTAAGCCTAACTCCGTAAACTTGAAGAGGATCGAGCGTCTGTGCTGTCGGGGAGGCGGGGAGTGCCGCCTTCGATTGCGCAACGGGGTTTTTTTGAAACAAACAAGCATCGTAGTCGGTCTTCGAAGAGCAGGACGCATCGAGCTTATCCGAAGATGGGATGAGCTGCGCCGCACTCTGCGAAGCAAAGTCGTACTTGAACGTGCGTGAACGCGATTTGTTGCTGGCTTCAAAACTACCGCAGCCTACGAGAATAAAAATGGCGAGCAGCATCGGGATCAAGCGGAGGTTCTTCATTGCGCATCCTCCGTTCCACCGTCGCTATCGACGAGTAGCTTCCACTTCACGGCGCGCGCAAGTCGCTCAAGGTCCAAGATGCGGCCACTTTTGAATTTCGTGGTGAGGGAGGATTCGATCCGAGCCGAACCTAAAATCAGATCGATCACTTGAGCGCTCGTGAGACTCAGCCCCTCAGATTTTGCGACACCCAAAACGAGCGCGGCAGCGCCCGCCACGACGGGTGTGGACATCGAAGTTCCTTGATACCGGTCGTAGAGATTTTGTGGAACCGTGGAGTAAAGCCCTCTCGAGGCGACGGAATCTTCCGCACCCGGCGCGCCAATGAAAACGTACGTGGGCGAGTAATTTGAAAATTCGCTGATTTCATTGTTGATCGTATCGACGGAGCCGACGGTGACGATACCAGCGATTGTCGGAGAGTAACCTGCCGGGTAGTCGTTGCTTGTTGCCGTTAACTCTTTACCGTCGTTTCCCGCGGCCGTTACGATGATGGCTCCTCGTCCGATCGCATAGCGGAGAGCCTCTTCTTCGGCCCGACTAGTCTCGCTTCCACCCAAACTCAAATTGATGATCTCAGCACCGTTGTCCGCGGCGTAGCGAAGGCCGTTAATGTAATCGCTCATCGAACCTTCGTTGTCGGCTCCGATGACTTTCACTGCCATAAGTTTCACTTTTTTGCCGATGACGCCCGAGCCACCTTTGCCGTTATCGACGACAGCGCCGATCAATCCAGCGACGTGTGTTCCGTGACCGAGGTCATCGAGCGGACTCGCATCTCCGTTGACGAAATCGTAGCCTGGGCGGCCATCACCGCTGCGCCAGATATTTGCCGCTAAATCCTCGTGATTGTAGTCGATGCCCGAATCGACGACCGCAACGACCGTGTCCTTTGAAATGGCGCGAGAGGAGCTGTAGAATAGATCATAAGCCTGCGGAGCTTTGATATTTGCCAAGTGAAGCTGAAGGTTCGTGCTCGGATCCGTGGGCGCGCCGCTCGGAGACCTTGTCGGCAAGGCTAAGCGAACTTTCCGCTCTTCGCTTAAATGTTCAAGGCAAGGATCATCTTCAGCACTTGAGACAACCTGCGAGAGGGAAAGATCCGCTTCAACTTCAAACGAGTAGGCTTGAGTCGCGAGGCCTTCAACTTCTTCTTTTTCGGCGTTGTCGTAGGCCTCTTCGCTCACGGTCGGCGGAATCGCCTTCATGATCCCTGAGCTTCTTTGGCGAATGAAGCGATCTAAACATTCGTTGTTGATCACCGCAAAGAGCCGAGTCCCACGGGTGATGACCGTGCCTGACTGAGCAAGTTTCATCGCCGTTACGCCACTGAGGTTCGTCGCGGGTGTACCACCAACAGCGAGCTTCGAGGCATCGATTTCAACTTTCCCCCACTGGAGGGCTGAGCGCCCGCCGTAGTTTGCGGGGCCGCGGTTTTGCGAACCGAGGGGAGCACCGACAAGACGAGGCGCTGGATCACTTGAGCGTAAGCTGAAGTAAGCGATCGGAAGAGGCAGCAGGATTAACGTCGACCAAAGCCAAATGGATTTGCGCATGAATTCCCTAGAGGCTGTTGAGCTTCCTCTATGGAACTTTTCGGTTTTTTGGCGATGACCATGAGCTAAACGGACAGAGTTCGTCTCATTTTCGACTCTTTTTTCGCCTCAAAATGAGACGCATAGTGAAAGCGTCCATTCTGCGAACAGAGACTGTCGATCGACTCAACAGTCTCCCTAGAGAAATGCAGTGATCTAGGTTCAGGGAGTTGCGACTTTCGGCTGACAGTTCAGCTTGTAGATCGACTCACTCTCCTCGAGAGCCGCCGCATCGGGGAGGCTCAGCATACGGGGCTCGTCTCCCTTGGAAAGTTGGGCGTCAACTTCCGCGAGCGTCTTCGGCTTTTGAACACAGTACGTTGCCGCCGACATCCGCTTCGCGCAAATCGTGAGATCAAGGAGCGCAAGCTTTGCGATCTTCACGTCGAGGATCGACGAAGTCTTCGCACCAAAGCCCGCAACCGCGGCATCGTAAGTTTTGGCGGCCTGATCGACGTTGGCGCTCGAGCAGTCCAGGGCCGAAGCGTTAAGAGCGGTAAGGGAGAGAGCAAAGAACGTGAGTGCTAAGAGCTTTTTGTGAAACATTTTTCCTCCTGATTTTGGAAACAAAATTGATCTGCAACCTTAGTTTCGAGTTTTCTTTGAGAGGTTTGCAGGAGCCGAGCCACGCTGAAAACGAACGTGTCGTGCGCCCGCGGCGAGTGAAAGCGTAGCGAACGCCGAATTGGCAGTGATCGCAAAAAGGTTGGGCGAAGTGTTTCCAAGTCTCGGAAACACTTTGTTTCGAAATCTATTGCGCAGAGCGGTGCTGATCGCTAGAACCTCGCTTCATGAATCCGCAGATAGCACTTCAGCGGGCAATCCAGAGTCGACTGGATTCGATCCGCATTCGTTACCCAAATTACTCGGTCCGCGCGATGGCGAAGAAAGCCGGAGTGAGTCCCGCGACTTTGAGTTTGCTCCTTCAGGGCAAACGAAAGGTCTCACCGAAGCTCGCGCAGCTGTTGAGCGAGCGATTGTCGTTTGATCCTCAAGAACGCTCCGAGGTGTTAGCGACTTACCTGACAAAAAAAGTCGACGGATCCAAAAAGACTCCCGCTTACGTGCAGCTCTCCATGGATCAATATCAGCTGATCAGCGACTGGCGCGCGTTTGCGGTTTTGAATCTCTTGCGGGTTGAGGATTTCAAAAATGACGTCGACTGGATCGCTCGTCGGTTAGGGCTTCAGCAAAGCGAGGTTGTTGAAACTCTCGATCGGTTAAAACGTCTCGGGATGCTCGAAGAATCTAAGGGCCAGCTGGTGCGAACCGAAGCTCGCTACCGAACGACGGAAGATATCAAAAACGCTTCGCTCAAAAAATCCCACGAACAAACGCTTGAGCTCGCGGCGCGCTCACTTGAGCGGGATCCGGTCGAGCTTCGCGATTTCTCTTGGGTGACCTTCCCGCTGGATTTAGCAAAACTCCCGCTCGCGAAAACGGCGATCCGAAAGTTCCAAGACGACTTGCTTGCCCTTGTCGATGAAGACGCAAAGCCGAAAGAAGTCTATCGACTTGCGATTCAACTCTTCTCACTTACAAAACTCGAATCTTGAAAGGTGGTTTATGAAAACTCTTAACTCTCTCATGCTCGTGGCTTTCGCCTCGCTTCTCTTTTCGGTCCCGGCGTTCGCCGATAAAGCGGGTAATGGCGGCGATGAAGTCGCGCTCGATTTCTCTCGCTCCTTCTCGGCGGCCCTCGCAATGATCGACGCCCAGATTCCGAGTCTTAAGAAGCTTCTTGGTCAGGCAAAGCTCAACGAAGTTGCCGAGAAAGCAACGTTGCTAGTTGTAGACGAGCCTTTAGAAGTCGAACGTCACGGCGTTGTTCAAGAGTCGATCGCCATGAACTACTCGGCAGACCAAAAGGTTCTTATCAATCGTTTTCGTTGGAACGAAGTGAGTGACAAGCGCATCAAAGAAGCGATCGCGCTTCACGAGATTGCAAGCCTTGCGGGCCTTGAGACGACGGGGCGTTATCCCATTTCGCGCGCCTACCTTGCGGCCGTTGGTCTTGAGGGAGACGCAGAGACCGTAGTGACGCCCGAGTGCGGGCAAATTGAAGGCGAAATTCTTCGCCGCCGCGTGGGACTCTTCAATATGGGTGAAATCACCCGCACAGATGTCGACAAGGCGAAAGTGAAGCTGCACAAAGCACTCTTCTTCCGTTGCCAATCGATCACGAAAGCCGAGTACTGCAAAGTTGCTTTGCCTCTTCACGCGGATATCGTTACGGGCGCTGCCGAACTTGTGGCAATCGGTCAGTACACGGAAGATGATTATGACGAAGCTCGCATCGAGCAGCTCGATGCTAAGATGCTTTGCAAGTAATTCGCGTGAGCCGCGCGATCTTAAGCGCGGCTTCCCTTGGTTTCTGTTTTGCCGGGACTTGCGTTCTTCTCGATGAACTCAACGATTGTTCCGGCAATGTCTTTTCCGGTTGAGCGCTCGATGCCCTCAAGACCAGGTGATGAGTTGACCTCGAGGACAAGTGGTCCGTTTTTCCCACGGATGATGTCCACACCTGCGAGATTCAATCCCATAATTTCGGCCGCGTGGATCGCGGTTGCGCGCTCCTCGGGCGTGATGTTGACGGGAATCGCTTTTCCGCCACGGTGAAGGTTGGAGCGGAACTCGCCTTCCTTCGCTTTGCGCATCATGCTGGCTACGACTTCGCCTCCCACGACAAAACAACGAATGTCGGAGCCAAGTGCTTCGCCGATGAATTCTTGTACGAGGAAGTAAGCGTCAAGATTGCGGAAGGCGTCGATCACGCTCTCGGCGGCTTTCGTTGTTTCCGTAAGAACAACGCCTTTACCTTGCGTGCCTTCTAGAAGCTTGATGATGAACGGAGGCTCGCCAATGAGATTCATCAAATCTGATTTATCATCAGGCGAATGCGCAAAACCGGTGATCGGCATGCCAATCCCTTCGCGGGCCATGAGCTGCATGGAGCGAAGCTTATCGCGAGCACGAGAAATCGCTTGGGATTCGTTGAGGCAGTATACGTCCATCATCTCAAACTGTCTGACCACTGCCGTTCCGTAGAAAGTAATTGAAGCGCCGATTCGCGGGATGATCGCGTCAAAGCCCGTGAGTGGCTCACCTTTGAAGTGAATGGTGGGCTTACGAGCGCTGATGTTCATATAACAGCGCAGAGGATCGATGACCCGAACGGAGTGACCGCGTTTTTCGGCGGCTTCAACCAAGCGCCGGGTCGAATAGAGATCTCTTTTGCGGGAGAGAATGCCGATCTTCATGGAACTCATCCTGTTCTCTTCTTGGACTTCTTTTTCTTCTTCTTTTTGACGACTTTCGTGTAGTGACCTTTGATCTTCGCCGGCTTTCCTAAAACGTAGGTGTGGGCGGGATCAATCATCAACGGGTGCATGGCGCTCCGGCCTAACAGCATCCGGTGAGACATGGTTTCGCGATTCGCGAGAGTCATCTCAATCGGGTAGCTAAAGCCACCAATTTCCAGATGCGTGATGATAACGTAACGCTTTTCGCGGTGACCTCCCGAATCGGAGACCGTTCGGTAGTCGATGATTGGCGCTTCGCACGTCCGAACGATGTCGTTTCGACCCTGAAGGGGATGAACGCGAAAGCGGACGTAAGGGAGCCCACCTTTTTCGAACTTCTCGACTTCAAACGCGTGAAGCGCCGACGTTCGGGCACCGGTATCGACCTTAGCTTTGATTGCGGGTAGCCCTAGATCCGGCAGCGCGACCCACTCTCTCCAGCCAATCATGATGCGCTCAGCGGTGGACATCGCTGCCAACTCCCTCAGGTCAGCGTTTCGTTCGTCGGGCTTTTAACTAAGTGCCGCGACTTCAGATCACTCTTTAAGCATCGTACCCAGAAAGCCACGAAGTTCAAATTGAGATTCGGTCTAAGATCTGAGACGAGTTAAAGAGAAAAGTTCATTGAATCGGGGAGAGTTGAAGATGCCTAAATCGAAAGCAGCGGCAGGCAAAAAGAAAACCAAGAAGTCTGCATCGAAGCTCTCTCAAAAGCTGGCGCCAAGTGCAAAACCGAAACGCCGTCTCTTCACCGGGATCAAAACTCTCTTCACGCTCGATCGAGCTTTTCGCAAGGCCGCTCGCCGCGTAACGGCCGACGATCTGGATCGGATCGATGGCGCTGCCTTCGTTAGCGAAAATGGACGCATCGTCTGGGTCGGCAAAGAGAAAGATCTTCCGCGCGAATTCAAGAATGCAATTAAGAGCGAAGATCTGCAGGGTGCCGTTGTTCTTCCAGCCTTTGTCGAGAGTCATACTCATCTTATTTATGCGGGAAACCGGGCTGCTGAGTTCGAACGCCGCAATCAGGGCGAGTCGTATCAATCAATAGCAAAATCCGGCGGCGGAATTTTAGCTACCCTGATTCCGACGCGCGAGGCGAGTGAGAAGGAGCTCACCGCCATCGGTCAGGAGCGCGCTGAGCGATTCTTGAAGCAAGGTGTAAGTACAATCGAAGTAAAAAGCGGATACGCGCTCACCGCTGAAGGCGAAATGAAAATGCTCCGAGCAGCCGGCGCGATTCGCCGTGCGCGGATCGTGCGGACTTTTCTCGGCGCCCACGCAATCCCAAAGGAATTTAAATCCGCTGAAGCTTACATCGACTATCTGCTTGAAGAAGCTCTCCCCCAGTTAAAGAAAGAAGGCCTCGCTTGTCGTGCCGATATATTTATTGAGCAAGGTTACTTCTCGAAAGAGCTTGGAAAGAAGTATCTCTCGCGCTTTCGCGAAGAAGGCTTTGATCTCGCTGTCCATGCCGATCAACTTTCGCGTTGCGGAGGAGCCGAGCTTGCGGTCGAACTCAAAGCGCGTTCGGCTGAGCATTTGATCCAAATCAACGACGAAGACATTCGAAAACTGAGTGCCAGTGAAGTGACTTGCGTCCTTTTGCCGACTGCAGACCTCTACATGAATTGCGCCTATCCGCCGGCACGCAAGCTCATTGATCAGGGAGCGCGCGTTGCGCTTGCGACGGATTTGAATCCTGGCACTTCGCCGTCTTCTGACGTTGCTCTCGTGGGTGTGCTCGCTCGCATTTACATGAAGATGAGTCTTCCCGAAACGATCGTCGCTTATACGTTGGGCGGCGCCTACGCGCTCGGCCTCGAAAAAGAGTTAGGCTCGATCTCAAAGGGTAAGCTCGCCGATTTCGTTGTGCTCGAAGGGGAGATGGAGGAGCTCTTTTTAGAAGCCGGTCGGCAGCCGGTGGCCCGTCTTTACCGCGAGGGCGAGAGACTTCTCTAAAGTGGGATCAATGGGTTCAGTGAGTGTCTATTAGGCACCATAAACCTCCTGATTTCGGTGTCATAATGCATTGCACACCCATTTCTTAAGCGGACTTAAAAACAGATTGCTTTCCGATTTTTCGCCTGACTAGTCTGGAGGTGACATGCGCTCTCGGCAGGATGCTGAGTCGCTGTCTCTGGTTCTGTATTCGATTCAGCGTTTTTCTTCCGGAAGGTTGGAGCTCCGGTATCCGGAGAACGCTGATTGTTCGATTTGGTGGTTCGCAGGGGAGGGGAGCCGGCCATGAGAGAAACCGTCACATACGTTACGCAAAGCCGTTATTTTTCACCGGCATTTAACGCCGCTATCTTCGATGGACCGATCCGCATTTACTTTGCGCAGTATCAGGAATCGCAGGCGTTAAAGCTGTATTTCAATTTGCAGGAGCGCTTCGGCGAGATCCGCAAGCAGGCACGCGGAATTTTCAGAGACCGCCATCGTAATATCTTCGTCATGCTTTATCCGACCAAAGAGACTTTCGCGCTTTCGTTTGAGTTTGATCAGATGGAAGCAGAAACGCAGTCTCTCTGCGGACTCATCATCAAAGAAAAACTTGGAGATGATTTCGTCGTGGGGGTTCGCGGCCCGTTTGAAGACGATACGTTCGAAGATATCTGCGTCGTGATCGATGAAATCGTTCGTGCTTCGGAGTCGGTGTCATCACCCATGATTGAAGCGTCGCCGAACTAAAGCGTTAGAGTGTCGCCGAACGAACGGCGACACAACTCGAAACCGAAATCAGCCGCCGGATGTTTCTTCTTCGGCGGCGGGTTTTGCGTCCGTTGATTCCTGCAGCAGTCCTTGCAAGAACTCTTGAGTCTCGGAGCTCGACCAGTCGTTAGCTCCAAATCCGCTGAAAACAAGGCGGCCCTTTCGGTCGATGACGAAGTTCGAAGGCAGCATATCGACTTCGAAGGCCTGAGCTAACTGTTTTTGACTGTCGATGAAGCTCGGGAATTTGAAGTTTTTCTTGGCCCAAAATTCTTTTGAGAACGTCTTGCCGATTTCGCCTTCGTCTACGTTCACCGGAAGGATTCTAAGACCTTGGTCGTGGAACTTTTTTTCGATCTCCGCGAACGTGGGCAGTTCGACTAAGCAAGGCGTGCACCAGCTCGCCCAAAAGCTGAGAATCACGACGTTTCCTTTGTAATCGGAGAGCTTCTTCGTTGTGCCGTCGGAGTCTGATAAAATAAAGTCTTGTAAGGTCTTACGTTTGGCGACTTCATCCGGATCCGCTTCGACGGTATCGAATTTCTGTGCGGGCGGTTTCTGCAAGTACCAAGCGGTAATTGATCCCACGCTCGCCAAGGCGATCACGCCGACGAGCAGGGAAACTTTTGTCCACGTCGGCAGCCGGAAGGATTGTTCGCCGTGCGCCGAGTAAGAGGCACCAGGTGAAACAGGTTTTTGCGAATCGTTCGAAGAGTTCGGAAGCTGATTGTCGTTTTCCACGGCGTCAGGTTACTGGCAAACCTCGGTTTGGTCAAAGCCAGCGGGGCCAGATTGTTATCGAATACGTGCTTCTCCTCGCTGTCGCGGTATCGTTGGCCGTCTTGATCACGAAGACGATGATCGGGCGTAATCCGGGTGAAGAAGGCTTCGTGATCCAAGCATGGCAGCAGCTGGATATGCAGATCGGCGCCGACAAAGCCGATGACGTCAATAAACCAGCTCCCTAAACTTCGTTTATTTATGCAAGTCGAGCCGTTCTCGCGGGAACTTAAGTTCCTAAAAAAATGGAGCCGCGTTTTGAGACTTCTTCCGTGATCGCTTTTTGCATTTCCTCACGCAGCTCTTGCGCGAGTTCCTTGAGAAGTTCACGATCATCGGCTGCTGAGGGTTTGTGCGGGAGATGAATCGGTGGAAGATAGCGAATTTTCCACTTCACCGGTAACGGCACGATGTTGAGCGGCAACGGAAGAACGAGCCCACGCAAGTACTTCGTGAATTTGAGCTGCGCTAAATTGATGTGGGTTTCTTCAGCTCCAAGAATGAGCGTCGGAACGATCGGACACTGGCGTAAAATCGCCATGCGTAAAAAGCCTGTGCGAAACCTCTGCAGTTGGTAGCGTTGAGTCGTCGGCTTAAAGTTGCCGCGTTCTCCTTCGGGGAACAGGATGACGAGATTGTTCTTCTTTAACTGCGCTAGTCCATTGACCATGTTGGCTTCGATGAATCCAACCTTCTCGGCGGGAACCGCTGTCGCCCGCGTTAAAAACCAAAATTGATGCGTGAGAACTCGGGGAATGCGCCCCGTTGATTTATAGATTTCGTGACTAAGTAAAAGAGCGTCGAATCCGGAAAACCCGGAGTGATTCGGAGCGATCAACGCGGGTCCGCGCCGCGGGATGTTTTCGACACCTTCCACCTGAAGTCGAAAGTACTTGCGCGCGATCTCCATCAAAAAATGCGGGAGGACTCGGTACATCAAAACGTCGGAACCGAGTTCCCGGAGACCGAAAACTTTTTCGGTTGGCTTTTTGAAGGGCTTTCTGAAAAAGTTCTCCATGACGCCAGTTTGAGCGCGACAAATCAAACTTGTCCAGAACCAAGGCGTCGCAGCGAGGCGCGTATTGAGTCTTTCGCCCTCCCGATTTGGAATGCGACATTCGGCAAAGCTGACCAAAGAAGCTGATCAAAGAAGTAGAAAAGGAAAATAGCTATCATGGCCCTCTCGACCTTGAAGTCCGCAGCATTTCGATCGACGACAAAATCAGCTAAATCCCAAAAAGCAGACCAGCGCCCACCACAAAAAGGGCGCTACATCCTTGCGATCGATCAAGGTACGACCGGAACAACTGTGAATCTAATGCACGCTAAAGGCGATGCGATCGCTCGTGTGAATCAGGAGTACAAGCAGCATTATCCGAGGCCAGGTTGGGTCGAGCACAAGCCTGAGGATATTTGGAAGAGCGTCCTCGCTACGATCGAAACGTGCATGCGCAAAGCCCGAGTCAAGGGCACGGACATCGCGGCCATCGGAATCACGAATCAGCGCGAAACGATCGTTGCGTGGGAACGCAAATCTTCGAAACCCCTCCATAACGCAATCGTCTGGCAGGATCGTCGCACGAGCGATCTCTGTGAGAAGTGGAAGTCCGAAGGCCACGAGGCCATGCTTAAAGAAAAAACCGGATTGGTGATCGATCCGTACTTCTCGGCATCGAAGATGCACTGGCTCCTTGAGAATGTGAGTGGCCTTCGCTCACGTGCTGAAAAAGGCGACGTGGCGATGGGAACAATCGACTCCTTCTTACTCTGGCGATTAACCGGAGGAGTGGAACATAAAACTGACGTATCAAACGCTTCGCGAACTCAACTCATGAATATCGAGAGCGGGCAGTGGGATGACGATCTTTTGAAGTTCTTTAATGTCTCTCGCGAATTGCTGCCGGAAATCTGCGACTCTTCCGGCTACTTCGGCGAAACAAGGGGACTCAAAATTCTTCCTGACGGAATTCCGATTACGGGCATCGCCGGCGATCAGCAAGCGGCGCTATTTGGTCAGGCTTGCTTCGAAGAAGGCGAATCCAAGTGTACATTCGGTACCGGCAGCTTCCTTTTGATCAACTCCGGCTCGCGCATGGTTCGTTCGAAGGCAGGTTTGCTTACAACGGCCGCTTGGAAATTAAAAGGCGATGCCTCCATTACGTACGCTCTCGAGGGTGGCGCCTTCATTTGCGGAGCGGCGGTTCAGTTCTTGCGCGATCAGATGGGCTTCATTAAAGAAAGCCGCGAGATCGAAAAGCTAGCCTCGCAAGTCAAAGACTCAGAAGGCGTCGAGTTTGTTCCCGCGCTCACGGGGCTTGGAGCCCCTCATTGGGATCCGTACGCTCGTGGCCTTGTTTGTGGTCTCACACGAGGCACGACGCGCGCTCACGTTGCGCGAGCGACTCTTGAAGCTATGGCTCTTCAAAACACCGAGATTCTCCTCGCGATGAAAGAAGATCTCGGGCAGAGCCTTCGCTCGGTTCGTGTCGATGGTGGAGCCGCGGCTAATGGGCTCTTGATGCAGCTTCAAGCTGATTATCTCGGTGTCGACGTGGTAAGGCCTAAGATGATTGAAACGACTTCCGCAGGAGCCGCTTACCTAGCGGCACTTGGGGCTGGGCTCTTCACGAATCTCGACGAAATTAAAAAAGCGTGGAAAGTCGACCGAACTTACCGTTCGAAGATGACGGACGAAGCACGTGCGGAACGATTGCAACGTTGGCAGCTTGCGGTTCGTCGCGCGCGACTCACTTGAGTTGACTTTTTCTTTGGCGGGTTGCCTTACTCGCGCACATTTCCGTTGCCGATCTCTTAGCTCGTTCACTATCGTTTCTGATCATGGATATTTGGCTAAAGATCGCAACGGTTCTTGAGTACGGCATTCTTGTGCTTCTTCTAGGACTATCAGTCTGGTCAATTGCGATCATGATCGATCGAAGACGCGCCCTCGCCCGCGAACAGAAAACAGAAGATCTCAACAAGCTTCGCGAAGCGATCGCAAAAGGCGAAACGCAGCGGATTAGGGAATGGGTAGAGGCTCATCCCGGAATCCACGCCACCGCTTTGAAGGCAGCTCAAGGAAACTTGGCGGATCCCTCCGCAGTGAAAGATCCCGGCAAAATTGACCGGGCTGTCCGAGCTCATTTGATCGAAGAAAGACTTCGTCTCGAAAAAGGTCTTTCGGTGCTAGCAACCCTAGGTGCGAATACTCCCTTCATCGGACTTTTCGGAACCGTGCTCGGGATCATTCGCGCCTTCGCCGCTTTAGGTGAAAACTCGGGTGCCGCGACGAGCGTGATGTCGGGGATTTCGCAGGCACTTGTCGCAACCGCAGCAGGGTTGTTCGTCGCGATCCCGGCGGTCGTCGCGTTCAACGCTTTCTCAACCAAATTGAAGACGCTGATTTCACAAAGCGAATCGCTCAAAGATCTTTACGTTTCTTCGCTTATCAAAGGCGGCTGATCATGGCGGGGATGGAGCCTAGCTCAAACGACGATCAAGCGCTGATGGCTTCCATCAACGTGACGCCTTTCGTAGATGTCGTCCTCGTTCTGCTCGTAATCTTCATGGTGACGGCACCCATCATCGCTAAAGACCTCATGAACGTGAAGCTCCCGAAAACTGAAAGCGGAGATGGCAAAGGCATGTCGACCCTCGGGGTCAGCGTGAATCGCCAAGGTCAAGTTCTGCTCAACGGCACGCCGATCACCGAAGACGGTTTGCGCGATGAAGTTAGAAAAGCTCTGCTCAACGATAAGGATTCGCAGGCGATCATCGCGGCGGATATCGAAACGCAATATGGAAACGTCGTCCGGGTCATCGACATCATCAAATCCGCAGGGCTCTCAAAGTTCGCCATCCAAGTCGAACGCGACGCCAGGTAAGTCGGAGACATTGAAATCGCCTCTCGCGATATCGGCGGCTGTTCATCTCTCGATTGCCGGAGCGTGCCTTCTCGTGATGGCACTTGGGCGGAGCGCGCCGGAAAAGATTGATTTCGAAGTCATAGAAACGCCAAAAGCGGCGCCGCAGCTCGACCTTTCGGCGCAGAAGCCCCCACCGAAACCGCAGCCAGAGAAGAAACCCGTAGAGGCAGCGCGAAAAGTTTTCGGCGTTAGTCGAAACGCCATCACGAGTGACGAACCTGGCCCTGGTGTCGACGTCAAACAAGGCAACACCGTTGCTACGGCACCCGATGAAAAGAAATTGAATGATAGCGATGCGACCTCGCTCCCGATTCCGACCGATGAATACTTAGTCAGTAAAATGCCATCGGTCGCAGCCGAGGTGCGGATTCCTTATCCTCCCGAAGCCCGCGAAAAAAAGATCGAAGGCAAAGTCGTGATGGAACTCCTGATCGATGCTGAAGGCAAAGTCCGCAGCGCTACGGTCTTGAGTGGACCTGGCTTTGGCCTAAACGAAGCGGCGCTCGAAGCGATCTATCGCTTCAAGTTCAAGCCTGCGGAGGTCGACGGCAAACCTGTCGCGGTGAAGATCCCCTACACGTACAACTTTGTACTAGCGAGCCAATGATGAAAAATAAGTTCCTGCTCCGGTTAACGCTCCCGTTTCTTGGTTTCGTCGCGAGCCCAATTCATGCGCAAGAGCAGGCATCGACAATCGAAGCTCCTGCATCCTTCGTCGCGCAAGAAAGCTCATCGCGAATCGAAGGAGTTCTCTTTGAAAAGGGAACGAAGAAGCCTCTAGCGGACATCAACGTGTTCGTTCTGCCCGCAAAGCTCAAAGCAACGACGGATGCCTCCGGAAAATTCGTGATCGAAAAAGTGCCCGCGGGAGAGTTCAACTTTATAGTGAATGCCACGGGCTACCTTAAGCTTGAGAAACGCGAAACTTTAGCTAGCGGAGTGACGCTCAAGCGCACGCTCTATCTTGAGCGCGCAAGTTACCAAGGGCTCGAGACAACCGTGGTCGGGAAAGTTGCGAAACGCGACGAATCCGTTCGCACGATGAAGACGGAAGAGTTTCTCACACTCCCTGGTTCGGGCGGGGATCCCGTCAAAGCTGTACAGAATTTACCAGGCGTCGCACGTACCGGATTTTCATCTCAAGTGATCATCCAAGGGTCCGCACCGCGCGATACGAGTTACGCGCTCGATGAACATAATGTGCCGCTCGTATTTCACTTTGGGGGCCTGACTTCTATCATCACTCCGGAAGCGGTCGATGCTGTTGATTACTTAGCGGCGGGCTACGGGCCGGAATTCGGTCTTGCGATGGGCGGGATCGTTGGCTTACGCACGAAAGATCCTGCTACCGATCGGCAAAAGGGCTTTGTCTTTATGGACACGACAAAAGCTGGCGGCTTGATCGAAGGTCCGATTGACGAAACGAGTTCTTACCTCGTAACCGGTCGGTACAGTTACCTCGGGCTCGTGCTCGCAGCGGCTTTGAAAGACAACCCACGCTTCGATTTGACCGTCGCGCCGAGTTTTGCGGATCTGACGGCGATCTACAAACGCAAGATCAATGATCGAGACACGTTTCGCATTCTCGCGATCGGATCAAGAGATGAACTCAAATTTTTATTCAAAGAGCCTCTTCGCGAAGAGCCGAGCATCCGTGGAAATTTCAGTAACGAAACAATCTTCTACCGCGTGATTCCGCAATGGACGCGTAGCTTTGATGATTCAAAGAAAGGCCGCCTCTCTTTGGGCATGGGCCAGAACATCCTCAAAGTCGATGCAGGCGAAAATTTCTTTGATCTTCAATCCATTGTGGTTTCGCAAAGAGGCGAGTACGAGTGGAAACCGCGCGAAGATTGGACAAGCTATTTAGGCGTCGACAACCAGTACATTCGTTCGACCGTAAATTTACGTTTGCCGACTCCAACCGGCGGCGGAGGCATCGGCAATCCGATCTCGAGCGGCTCAACGACGGATCTTTCAATTACACGCGATGATTTTCTGATCGGCCCTTATTGGCGCAACACGATCAAAGGAAAAGACTCGAAGTGGACGCTGATGCCAAGCTTGCGGATTGACTACATCAACTTCACGAAAGAGATTCTCCCGCAGCCGCGCTTTGCAGCTCGCTACGACCATGACGATTCGTTGTTTTATAAGGCGGCCGGTGGTCTTTACTTCCAGCCACCTGAATTTCAGGAGAGCTCACCAGAATTTGGCAATCCAGACGTTAAGTCTCCGCATTCATGGCATTACACGGTTGGAGCTGAAAAAGATCTTCGCGCGGGATCAACGGATGGCTGGGTCGTGAGCAGCAACTTGTTCTACCGACAGTTTGAAAAACTTGTGGTGGCGTCATCGCGTACCATCACTCGGGATGGATCAACGGTTCCAGAACGATTCACAAACGAAGGGCGCGGGCGCGCTTTCGGGGCCGAGTTCATGATCAAGTACGATGCGAAACGGTGGAGCGGTTGGCTAGCGTACACGGTTTCAAGAAGCCTTCGAACGGAGCCAGGCCAAGCCGAGTATGTCTACGCGTACGACCAAACTCACAATATCAACTTAGTCGGTAGTTACGATCTTCCGCGGAACTGGAAACTTTCCGGTCGCGTTCGCTACGTAACCGGAAATCCGAATACGCCCGTGATCGGCGGCACGTTCGACTCCGACAATGACACCTACGTCCCGCAGCGTGGTCCTTTTTTCTCCGAGCGTTTGGAGCCCTTCTTTCAGGTCGACTTCCGCGCCGACAAAAAGTGGGTCTACGACACGTGGATTCTTTGGGGTTATCTCGATATCCAGAACGTCACCAATCAACAAAATCCCGAAGGCATTCGCTACGCTTACGACTACTCACAAAGGCGCACGGTCACGGGCCTTCCGATTTTGCCCACGATCGGCGTAAGAGGAGAGTTTTGAAATGAAAGCAAAAATGATTTTGTCGCTCTTTTGTCTCTCGGTGCTCGCCGCCTGCGGTGAAGACGATCTGCCGAAGTCATCCGATCTGGGCGGTTTGAGAATTTTGGCAATTCAAGCGGGGAGTGATGGGTCCACGGCCGAGTATGCTGAGGGCCAAACCGTTCAGCTCACGCCTTACATCAGCGACTATAATCAAACACGAACCGTTGAATTTGAAGCGATGTGGTGTCTTGACCCCGGAGTCAGCTACGGTGCTCAGCCTTCATGCGATGGCGTTGCGGGTGCGACATCGCTAGGGAGTGGTGCGATCTCTTTCGGCGATCCAAATCGCACGGGAGCAGCCAACCCACTCCCGGCAAGCTTTCAGATCCCGGCTGGCTTACTTGCAACGAGACTTCCTACAGATCAGTTCAACGGCACGGCAGTTCTTTTCACCTACAAGCTGCGAGCTAGCGATGGAGCCACCACTAAGAGTTTCAAACGCGTGATCGTTTCGAGTAAGCCCGCAAAGAACAACAATCCTCCGGTAGCAGTAATACAGGCCGGCGGCGCCCCGCTTGCCGCTTATCCTACGGGAGCAGTGCAAGTCACGGCGTCGATTGCGACAACTGCGAACGAAGCTTTCCAAGAAATGAAGCGAGATGGTTCGCTCGCCAGTAGAACCGAAGAACTTCTAACGTCCTGGTTTATTTCCGACGGAACGCTAGAACTCTTCCGCACGATCAACGGTCAAGCGACCAAATTTGAGCCACCGGCAACAAAACCAACGGGACGAACGCCCATCATCGTCGCGGTCACCCGTGACAGCCGTGGGGGAGTCTCGGTTCGTATACAGCCGCTTCCTTAAACAGGCCGATCCTACGTCGAGGTCCGTGCAGTTTCGGACCCGGCGCTTTCAGGCTTTCGGGTAAAATAGACGGAGCGGGAGGACTGCTGTGAGACGTCGCGATTATTACTGGAGCCTGTACCACGTCAATGCAAAGAATCAGATCGATAACTTGCGCACGGATCAAGTCGAAGCGGTCTTTGCGGCACTTCCCGAATCTCTTCGTAAAGAATATTTCGTTTGGCGCGATGGGATGGAGAACTGGAAGCCGTTCGGTGACTTCCCAAATCTTTTAGTCAGTCTTCGCAAAGCGAACTCTCAACCCATCGAGACGCCGCCGATCCCAGGCGAAAAACAAAAACCGATCGGTGAGAAAACCGGTAAATCAAAAGTCGCGACAAAAGCTTCGGCCGAAAAATCACGAGTGGTGGAAAAGGCAAAGCTAGCTCAGTCATCTGCGGTGCCCACGGCTAAGCGTAGCGAGAAAGCAATGTTCGAACTCGCTGCCGACGATGAGCCGTTGGAGTTGAGTTTGATCAACACTGGGCTGGAAGAAGATCGCAGTAACTTCCGGTTCCAAAAAAAGTTCGAAGTTCGCATCATCGCGGGCGATAAAGTCTTTCAGAACGAGACGAGCGATATCTCGTTAAAAGGTATGCAACTCGCAAAGCCGCTGCCGAAAAACCTGCCGCGCTACTTCAATATCGAAATCTGTCGGAAGAACCGTAAGATTCCGGTCGTCTGCTCGGAAGTGAAAAATCGCGACGGCTCGCCATCGACGCGCGTGCGAATCGAAGTGAACGATTATGCCGCTGGATTACTCGAACTGCTTCTCGCCGCTTGAACGGAGCTGCGCTTTCAAAGCGCAGCTCACTTACATATCGAAATCGTCTTCTTTCGGCTTTGGCCTCGGGCCTTGACCCGCACCTGCTCCCGCGCCCGCTGGCGGTCGCGAAGTTTGGCGAGTGGGTTTTCTTCCCTCCGCGCCCATGATCTTCACGAGATCGCTGACGTCTTTCACCCACGCAATTTTCGATTTAAGCGCTGGATCAAGCTCCGCCAGATGTTTACGGTTACTCGCCGGAGCAACGAACGTCGTAAAGCCGAGCTTCGCCGCTTCGTTTAAGCGCGCTTCGACGAACGACACGGCTCGAACTTCGCCTGTGAGGCCAATCTCGCCGAAGAAGCACATCTTTGCTTCCACTTCGGTGCTCGTCTCGGTTGAAATCAAAGCCGCCGCTACCGCAAGATCTGCCGCGGGTTCCATCAGCTTCAAACCACCGACGACGTTGATGAACACGTCGGCGGTCGCAAGCTTCATTCCCAAATGTTTGTTGAGAACGGCGGTAAGCAAGTGAACACGGTTCACGTCAAAGCCAAGCGAAGTACGCCTTGGATTGGGCATCGGCGTAAAGCTTGTGAGTGCCTGAACTTCGCAGAGGAGGGGACGTGTCCCTTCCATCGACGAGAAAACCGTTGAGCCGATCAACTTTGTTCCTCGCTCTTCAAGGAAGAGTTCCGAAGGGTTTGAAACCTCCGCTAACCCGTGCGCGTCCATCTGGAAGACGCCGAGTTCATGAGTCGCGCCGAAACGGTTTTTCAATGCGCGAAGCAGACGGAACTGGTGGCTCATGTCGCCCTCAAAGGACAAAACGGTGTCCACCATGTGCTCCAGCACTTTTGGTCCCGCGATCTGACCTTCTTTGGTGACGTGACCGATGAGCCAAACGCTGATGCCTGAACCTTTCGCGAGATTCATGAGTTGGGCGGCGCACTCGCGAACTTGAGAAACCGAACCAGGCGCTGATGCGATTTCAGGTAAGTACACCGTTTGGATTGAGTCGACGATCATGACTTGCGGCTTCACGCTCGTTGCGAGATCGCGAATGGCTTCGAGATTGGACTCCGATGCCATATGCACGTTAGCTGATCGAACGCCGAGACGTTGCGCCCGCAAAGCGCTTTGGGTCACGGACTCTTCACCCGAGACGTAGAGAACTTTGACTCCTTGTTTTGCAAGGCCTCCGCACATCTGGAGAAGAAGCGTCGACTTCCCGATACCTGGGTCGCCACCCAAGAGGGTAAACGAGCCATCGACTAGACCTCCGCCCAGAACTCGGTCGAGTTCGAAGTAACCGGTCGAGAGACGTTGGATCGCCATGTTTTGCACGGTCTCATCCAAACGAACGAACGGGCGTTCTCCAGCAGGCGAAGAAGCCGCCGGACTCCAGCCGCGTTGCCGGGCGGAAGTCGAGGTCTCCTTCTCGATCACTTCTTCGACGAAGGAATTCCACGCGCCGCAGTCGGTGCATCGGCCTTCCCAACGAGGTCGTTGGGCTCCGCAGTTCTGACAAACGTAAATAGATTTCGATTTTGATTTCGCCATTGGCCCCCGCCTAGCGTCTTCAATTCATTTGGTTGGTCTGACATTTCTGGTTATCATGATCACCTCAAGCAAACAATCCAAGGATGGAAAGTGCGTAAGAATACGAATCGTCTGGTATTTTTCCTTTCTCTGTCCGTCTGCGCTGCATTTGTTTCGCCGTCCTCTACGATGGCGTCGCGGGGGCCTGCGCAGGTGGTCCGGCCGGAGACCGACAAAATTCTCAAAGCCCGTTCGCTTGCGAGCGATGGCAAGGTCGAGGACGCAAGCAAACTTCTCAACGACATGATCGGGAGCGAAAAGGACGCCGATAAACGCGGCCTTTTACGCATGAGCTTGGCGGTGATCCAATTCCGCGCCTCCCAAGATCAAGCGGCGGAAGAGCAGTTCAATAAAGCCCTCGAAGATGGCTTAAGAATTCCCGACTACGCTCACTACCATCTGGGAGTACTTCGCGCGAAAACCGGTCGCTCCAAGGAAGCGCGTGAAAGCCTCGAGAAGACGATCGAGAGCAAAGCGCCGAAAGCGACGGAAACGGACGCTCGGTATCAGCTCGCGCATCTTTACTTGAAAGACAAAAACTGGAAGGCGGCTTCGACTCAGCTCGAAGTGCTTCGCAAAAACGTGAAGAACGACGATCGCTATCCGGAAGTTCTCTACTACCTCATTCACACGGATAAGAACTCCGGCCGCAAATCGCAAAGCTGCAAATGGGCGCGCGAACTCTACGCGAAATATCCGAACCACACGCTCGTTCAGGATTGGGGCTCGGATCTTTCGAAGAACAAAGTCGAAGGCCAAGCCCTCTCGTGCTTAGCGGACACAAAAGATCTGAAGCTGCGCGTACGCCGTCTGTGGCTCGGCGGTAACGAGGAGAAAGCAGAAAAAGAACTTCGAGCTCTCAAAGACGAAACCGACGAAGACGGAACTTCGGTTGTCGACTCGCTCCTCGCAAATCACTTGATCAGCGAAGGGCGCCTCGACGAGGCCCTAAAACTTCTGCTCAAGAAATTTGATTCGCAAAAGAATCGTCCCGCATACCAACTTCTCCTCGCGAAAGCTTCGTCAGCAGCAGGAGAGTACCAATCAGCCGTTGCGGCCTACCAACGAGCGTACGAACTTGCGCCTCGCGGAAAATACGGACCCACTGCACTTTTCCAAGCCGCTTTCACGAGCTACCTCATGCAGGATTACGACGGCGCCACTCGTCGATTCGAGCAGCTTTTGAAAACGGCGGGTGGATCGAAGAGCGCGCGCGATGCTCGCTGGCATCTCGCTTGGATCCGTTATCTTCGTGGTGATTATCAAGGGGCGTACGATTCGCTCGCGCAGTTAACAAAAGCTCCCGTTCAGAAGAAAAAACGCCGCGGCCGTCGCTCATCTGGTGGCGCAAGCGATGCGGTCGCGTCCGATCGCATCCAATATTGGTCGGCGATGAGCCTTCTGAAAATGGGCAAAACGGAACAAGCGGTTCCAGTTTTCCAGAACCTCGCAAAAGATCCCTCCTTCGGTTATTACGCGATGCTTTCGTATTATCGCCTCGTCGCGATCCCGGGCTCGAAACTTCCTCCGGGAGTTGAATCGCGCCTAGGTCTCCGCAAAGCGGGTGATCCGAATGCCGCGACTTCCGAAGAAGAGTTGAAAGAAGCCGCAGCCCAAGCAGTCGAAGAAGTGCAAGAAGAGCTTGCAGCGGCTCAAACTGAAGAGGCGACAGAAGAAGAAACGCCTGAGGAGAAAGAAGAAGCCGTCGCCGAGGCTGCGCAAAATGCGGTCGAGACGGTTTTGAGCGAAGACAAGAGTTTCAAAGATGCAGGCCTTTCGATGCGCTTTGAACGTGCGCGCGATCTTGCTCTTGTGGGTCTTGAAGACGCCGCTCGCCGCGAACTCCGCGAGATCGAAAAACGCGCTCGCTCCGTTAACGATCGTCGCCTTCTCATGGCCGAGTACGCGAACGTCCGCAGTTTTGAACGAAGCAGCTACCTCGGCGAAGTCGGCTTCGGGGCGCAACGTCTGCGCGGTGGATTGAAAGGGGAGGGACGTCCTCTCTGGGAGCAAGCTTACCCGCGCGCTTGGGACGGCGCCGTCGTTCAAGCCTCGCAGCGAACATCTGTTCCCGAAGAGTTGATCTGGGGAATCATGCGTGCGGAAAGTCACTTCCGCCAAGACGCGCAGTCGCCGGTTGGAGCTTTAGGGCTTATGCAGCTCATGCCTTTTACGGGACGCAAGGTGGCTAGCCTCATGAACATCAACGCATTTGAAACTCGTTCGCTCCTTGATCCCGAAACGAACATTCGATTGGGTTCGCGTTATCTTCAGCGTCTTCTCGAGAAATTTTCGGGCCGCATCCCGCTCGTCGCCGCGAGCTACAACGCAGGCCCGCACCGCGTACACGCTTGGGTTCGCAACTTCGGCTCACTCGATATGGATGAGTTCATCGAACACATTCCGTTCATCGAAACTCGAAACTATACGAAACGAGTTGTTCGCAATTTCCAAATCTATAGCCTGCTTTACAAAGGCTCAGGCGCCCAATCGATGCGCTGGCTGATTCAGCCAATCGATTTGAAGTTCAACGAGCCCTTCCCGATGAAAGAAGTCTGGTAAGCGGACGAAAGCCCCAAAGCCCTTCGCGCGCGGACAAAAGGAGTCTGATCTCCTCTTTCCGCGCGTTCTTTTTGACACTCCTTGGGGCTTCTTGCGACCCACCTGGTGTCAACACTTTCCCAGTCGATCCGAAAGTTTAAGCCTCGCGTCCGCACGCCTTGACACCCCGTATTCGAATTGGGAGAAGGTGAGCTCCGGTTATCTTTAGACCCAGTGTGGTGGAGGAGTTCATGCGTTCGTTGCCGTTCCGAAAAACTCGGAGTCTCTGGTTAAAGACCGCGCAAAGTGCCGCGGTCGTGGTTATGGCTATCGCGCTTGCGAGCGGATGCACTCGTCGTGGAAAGGATCTCGATGTCGAGCTCGCCGACGGTACCAAAGCGAAGCTTGAGCACAAAGACACTCTCCGCATCAACGTCTCGACCGAACCGCCGACTCTCGATTGGCACAAGGCGACCGATACAACTTCATCGTGGATCACTGGTAACACGATGGAAGGTCTCGTCGAGTACGATCTCAATGACAAGGAACTCGGCTTGATTCCGGCTTTGGCAACAAAGTGGGAGCCTACGGAAAATGCACGCAAATGGAAGTTCACGCTTCGCGAGAACGTGAAGTGGAGTGACGGCCAACCCTTCGCCGCGCAACACGTGCTCGATGGTTGGAAGCGACTCATGGCCCGCGAAACGGCGAGCGAGTACGCTTACTTCCTTTTTGCTCTTAAAAACGGAAAAGCCTTCAACGAAGGTAAAGTTCCCTTCGAACAAGTCGGAGCAAAAATCACGGCTCCGAACGTGATCGAAGTCGAGCTCGAAAAGCCGATGGGATACTTCCCGTACCTTCTCACGCACTCGTCGACGTTCCCGGTTCGTCTCGATGTCGTGCAAAAGCACGGCGACCGTTGGACAGAAGCTGGCAACATCGTGACGCTCGGACCCTACACGCTGAAAGCGTGGCAGCACGATAAACAGATCTTGTTGCAAGCTAACGACAACTACTTCGGTGAAAAACCGTTTATCAAAAACATCGTTGCTTACATGATCCAAGAACAAGCGACGGCGATTAATCTTTTCGATAGCGGAAAGCTCGACTCCGTTCACAGTCTTCCTTCGGTTGAGCTTCGTAAGCTCCGCCAGCGCAAAGAGTTCCGCGAGACAAGCACGCTGACGCTTCAGTATTACGGCTTCAACGTCTCCAAAGCGCCGTTCAACAATCCGCTCGTGCGTAAAGCGATCTCGATGGGGATCGATCGTCAGCAAGTTGTGCAGATGCTTGCGGGTGGCCAGCTCCCGATGACGAGCTGGATTCCCTCAGGAATGTTCGGTTACGAGGCGGAGCGTGGTCTCAGCTTCAATCCTGAAAAAGCTAAAGAGCTCATGAAGCAAGCGGGCTACGGCGAAGGCAAACCATTCCCGAAAATCGAATTCCGCTTCAACACGAACGAAGATCACCAGCGCGTAGCGGAAAACATCCAAGCTCAGCTCAAGAAAAACTTGGGCGTCGAGATGGAAATCAAAAACGAAGAGTGGAAAGTCTTCTTGAACACTTTGAAGACCGATCCTCCTCAGATGTTCCGCATGGGCTGGCAGGCTGATTATCCGGATCCGGATAACTTCATGAACCTCATGACGAGCTACTCCGAACAGAACCGCACGCGTTGGAAAAACGCTCAGTATGATAGCCTCGTCGAAAAAGCGGCGGGTCTTACGGATAAGAACGAGCGCAAGGCGATCTACTCGCAAGCGCAAAAGCTGATGGTTGAAGACGAAGTTCCCGCGTACCCCGTGTACTCGGGCGTTAACCATCTGCTCATTTCTCCGCGCGTTGAGGGTTACCCCGTCAACGTTCTCAACCGCTTCCTCTATAAGCGGGCAAAATTGAAAGAGTGAGTGTTTGAGCTGGGCCGCGTCTTCCATTCCTGACGCGGCCTGTGCTAGGATCCCGCCACTTCTAGAGTTTTAATTCAATCCTCAGATTCTTATTAGCGGTGCTATTTAAAGTAGCTGAAATAGAGGAGCTGAAATGATCGGACCCATCCTCGGTTGGGGGCTCGTAGCGTTCTGTTTGGCGGCCATCGGTATGGATCTCGGCGAGTTCGACGTCGATCCTATATTCTGGTGGCTGTTCTTGGGATGGAGCCTTGCTGCTTTCACGTTTGCGGTCGTACGCGGACAGATGTTTTTATACGTCGGCAAGCGCCTCGCCGAAGCCGTCTTCGTTATCTTCGTAATCGCGACGTTGACGTTTGGTCTTTTGCGCTTCCTTCCGGGCGGACCTTTCGACTCCGAAAAAGCTCTGCCGCCCGAAATCAAAGCCAATATCGAAGCCAAATACGGCCTCGATAAGCCGCTCTTCAATCAATATACGGACTTCCTCTATAAAACCGTTACGGGTGATCTCGGCGAATCTTATAAATATATCGGTCGTCCCGTCTCGGCGATTATCGGGGAGTCGGCACCTGTTTCGCTTCAGCTCGGTATCTACTCGATGCTTCTCGCGTTCGTCGTTGGAATTCCGCTCGGAGTCTTTGCCGCGAGCAAACACAACACCTGGGTCGATAGTACTTTGATGATGATCGCGATCAGCGGCGTCGCGCTTCCGAGCTTCATCGTTGGTCCTCTGCTGGTTTTGGTCTTTAGCTTCGGGATTCCGATCTCGAGCTTCCAGGGGCTTTTGCCTCCGGCTCTTTGGGAGTCGCCGATTTACTACGTGCTTCCTGTTTTAACATTGGGACTTCGTCCAGCCGCCATCATCGCGCGGATGACTCGCTCGAGCATGCTCGACGTGATCCAAGCGGATTTCGTACGGACGGCAAAGGCGAAAGGCGTTGCTCGCCAGGTCGTCTTGTACAAGCACGTTTTGAAAAACTCGCTGATCCCGGTTCTTACGATTTCGGGTCCGCTCGTCGCGGGCGTTCTTTCGGGATCGTTTGTCGTCGAGATCGTCTTCGGTATTCCTGGCATGGGTAAGCACCTTGTCCAGAGTGTTACGAACCGCGATTATCCGCTGATTCTCGGCATGACATTGGTTTTCTCGGCGATGCTCGTCATCGCGAACTTGATCGTCGATCTGCTCTACACGGTCGTCGACCCTCGCATCAAATTGAGCTGAAAAAGGTGAGCGCCATGCAAGCAAACTCAAAATCTTTGAGCTCTCCGGAAATCGCTTCCGACATCGAACCGACCGTAGCTAAATCCGCTAAGGGAAAAAGCTTGTGGTCCGACGGTTGGAAACGTCTGAAAAAGAACAAAGCGGCACTTGCGTCGCTTTATTTCATCGTCTTCGTTTGTTTGGTCGCGATCTTTGCTCCCTTCATCGCGCCGTACTCGTTCGAAACGCAGAACATCGATCGCGCTTTGATGACTCCCGATAACATCAACTGGCTCGGAACTGATTCTCTCGGTCGCGATATGCTCTCGCGGATCATTTACGGTGCGCGCATGTCGATGGCGGTCGGTATTTTCACGGCCATTTTTTCTTTGATCGTGGGCGGAATTTACGGCGCGATCTCGGGCTGGATGGGCGGCTGGGTTGATTCAACTCTCATGCGCATCATCGATATTCTCTACGCGATTCCTTCGCTTGTTCTCTTGATCTTGGTTGGCGTGATCTTCAACTCCGCAAACCTCTTTGAGAATCCGGAGTTGAAAGCTTTGACCGGAATCTTCCTGGCACTTTCTGTGGTCGGTTGGGTTTCGCTCGCGCGTCTCGTGCGTGGTCAGATCCTTCAAGTTCGTGAGATGCTCTACGTTGAAGGAGCACGTGCGCTCGGAGCTTCGGGCTGGCGGATCGTCGCTAAGCACATCTTCCCGAACATCCTGGGTCCGATCATCGTCATGCTTACGTTCCAGATTCCCTCGAACATTCTGTTCGAGAGCTTCTTGAGCTTCATCGGCTTGGGACTTCAGCCTCCTTACAGCTCGTGGGGCGTTCTTGCGAACGACGGATGGCGCGCGAAAAGCTATCCTCACTTGATCCTCTTCCCAGGGATCGCGCTCTTCTTCACTATGCTAGCGTTCAACCTCTTGGGCGATGGTCTTCGTGACGCATTTGATCCGAAGATGAAGAACCGGTAGGGGACTTTTTCTTTTTTGATCGGAGACGCGGGCTCCTGCCCTCGCC
>SXGS01060912.1_pt1 | contig 29141 bp, 20 predicted proteins | sample 3174681 | NCBI WGS metagenome assembly SXGS01 (sample SAMN11356861, study PRJNA531348) | freshwater metagenome | isolation source: freshwater sample F1-80 | place: China: Fuxian Lake, Yuxi | collected 2017-12-25 | reverse complement strand
TATGGGAGAACTAACAGAATCAAACGATTCTCTAGAGGACGCTATAGGAGAACTAATAGAATCAAACGATTCTCTAGAGGACGCTATAGGTTCTGATTTGGAACTATTGTGGTTAAGATTATGTCTATTCGATAAGATATATTTTGAAGTATCTTTGTCTATATTTTGTATAGAATTTTCTGTATTTTTTAATATTTTATCAAAATTAGTTGGTAATATATTAATATTTTTTTTAATATTTGATTCAATATATTTTATTGAAGGTCTATTTTTTGTTTTTGAAGTATTGATAATAGTACTAGATACTTCTTTTATTTTAGGCCTATCAAAAATCGAATCAGAATTTACTATAAAATCAGGAGATAATGTTTTTATAATATCTTCATATGTGTTAGATTCTGGGTATATATTACTGTCATATTTTTTTGAAAATAAACTAATATCAGTAGTTAAAAGAATAGTATTCTTTAATACCTCGATTAGTTTATTTTTATATTTCACAGTTACTTAAATTTTCTTTTGTTAGAATTTTGTATATTCAATAGATTTTGTTCTTTAATATATTCCCTTAGTAAGTCCATATGTACATCTCTTTCCCATATTTGCATATCGTTTATTTCTGATATATTATATTTCTGTATATGGATTAGATTGAATTGTAATTTCATAAAGTCGTGAAAACTCATATGGCTAAGGGTTAGACGAAAAAATCAGATATTCCTCGCAATACAACAGTTCGGACTATTCCATCTGCGGTAGTGTATTGAACTGATTTTTCGATTTTTGGCATAGTTTCAAAGAAAAGTACAATTTTATCAAACTGATCCTTTGTCATACTATCGAGAAATGCCTCCATTTCATTTTTATTTTGATCTGATCCTTGTATCTTTTCATCGTGTGTATGAATCTCATCAATACATGAAATAGCTAAATTGTAAACATCCTCATCGTTTGATTTTGTTGTATCATATTCCAATATCGTGTGTATATCTGGATATTTCATTTTTATTTTAATATTAGAAAATTCCAATAAAGAAACGTGTCTTGGGTCGTATGTAACTTCAATATCATTTAAATCTATTTTTAGTTTTATCTTTTCTCCAGTTTCTTGACATATAAAATAAGGAGAAACATTAGATCCTATAGATTTTATTCTGAGTTTAATAAACAAATATTGAATATCTACGATAGTAAGTTTTTTGATATTTTTATATTCAAAACAAGATTCTAATATTCTGATTATACAATTTATTTTTTCTTTATAAGTTCCAAATTCAGATATTTGTAACAATAGCCTTTCCTCTTTTACTAATAAAGGTCTAAACCATACCTCTTCTTTTGTGGATGGTATTTTTGTTTCGTATCTGGGCAACGTATTTAATAATATATCACATAATGGCATTTATATTTCCTTTCTTTTATTGTTCTTGTATCTGACTTGAATTCACATTTACTGTAGTTGAAAAATCTAGATCTTGGTACATATTTCTTACTTCAAAAATAACATTGAATGTTGTGTATCCACTAGCTGAAGCGGAAAACTCGATTGGAGTTATAGAAGTAGGATAGCAATCTGCGCTGACATATTTCCGTGTTTTTTGTTTATTTTTATATAACTCTATATAACAAAGTCCAATAGAATGATCATATGAAGCAATTGGAGTAGACGGTTTACCGAAGGTGTTTATATTTTGTATAAATTCTAACCAGTTCTCAAAATATGTTAAAACATTTGCGGGGTTTAATAATATAAAAGAACACAATAACTCACCAGTTGAAGCGGCTGTTGGAAGTTTAAAACCATATCCATATGGTTCATAATCGATTACAGTAATGTCTCTAGAAGGAAGTTGAATTAGATCTGGATAAGTTGAGATCTCTTCTGAATTTGGAGAGATAAATTTAGCAAAATAACTATGTGGAGGTTGAATTCCGGTCATATTGAGTCTAAATGTGTCCAGACTAGTGTTGGTATCGAAATTATTATAACTCATCTAAATAACTCCTTTTCTGTCAAAATCTTAAAATCCCAACCGTTTTCTGTACAATATAATTCGGCACTATCCCATTTTGCCTTATTTATAGAATAGGTTAAGCATTCTTTTAAATTTTTTCTTTTTCTAAAATTAGGATCTATTGTTTGTTTTAGTGGTTTTATTTCTAATACTGTTATTTGTTTTTTATCAGAATTGCACGTTTCTATTATAAAATCTGGTATATAATTGTGTATTTTATTGTCTGATGGTGAGATATATGGGATTTTTATAAGCTCAAACCCCCATTTTGTTATTTTGGTATTTTCGTCTAGATATTTGCACATTCTTCTTTCCCATAAAGATCTACAATGTATATTGGTATGATCCCCAATATATTTTTTTTTATTTTTAATTGTAAAAAATGTTTTATATGCCATCTATATATTATATATTGTAAATATCAACAGGATTTAACAAAATAAACTAAAAGATCAGGAATTTTCAATCTATGACACAGCAGTTCACATTTCCATCAGGACCACATATTAATGAAATACCTTTATGGATAAATTTTTCTGCTATTCAATATAGCAAAGTCAAAACTAGAGTACAAAGGAACAGGACTCCCGCCCAGGCAGCTGGCGAGGCAACAGTGACAGCAAGTGTTCCTTTTAATGGTTCGTTTACTAATAGTAATAGCCTACAATATACAAATGAGGCAACTTTTATTTTGAGTTTGATGGGGTTACCCGAAACAACTAATACAGAAAATATAAGATTAAATGGTCTTGCCCAAATGTTAGATAAAGATGCCAGTACTGGTATGATGAGACTGATGGAAAGTCCAACAACAGAAAATCCAAATAGTGCAAACATTTATATGTCAGTTGATATGATGGATATGATGTTTGTAGGTGGAGGAAATAGAGGCTACATAATAGATTTCAATTTAGTATGCAGATCACCTCGGGATTCTTTAAATGCAGGAGAACTTTGCTCTGTTCTTTCATCTCAATGTTGGCCTTTATTAAATACCGGTGGTCTTGCTAATGGTAATGCTAAACTTGAACATCCAGATATATGGGCGATTACCTTATCAGAGAAACCAGGAGACTTCGGGAGTTCGCGGAAGTTTGACCATTCCTGGAATGATGGAATAGGCCCACAATTATGTGTTTTAACTGATGTTAAAACTAAAAGAGTTGGTGGCGAGAATAGCAGAATATTGGGAATAAACAGAAACCCACCAACGTCAAGACAGACGGATGGGGCTGGGGATTCGTCTCCATTACCTCTATGGTATCAGGTTTCATTAAGTTTTGTAGAATTAGAACCTGCAATCCAAGATCGTAATAATTATTATGTAATAAATAGATCATCTGCATTTGGAGGCACGCCCTCCTAATGAAATATTTTGATAAACATCCAATTATTAATTACACTTTAAATGGTAATAATTATAATTTTATTGATATATTTCGTCGGAATATAGTAAATATAGATGAAATATTTCTAGAAACATATATCTTAGAATCAAATGATACGTTAGAATCAATAGCAACAAAACAGTACGATGATGCGAGTTTATCTTGGGTTATTTCATTAACAAATAATTATTATTCAAAAGATACTATACCATCTTTAGACACAAATATACCAATAACTAACAATAAAGTATATTCTATATTAGAACTCCCGAATATAAAGTTTGGAGATATTGTCTTTAATATCAATAACATTAATAGTCCAACATTTGATTTTTTATATGTAAAAAGTTGGGATCCTAGATTTAGATCTTTTGTTGTTGGAGAAAAACTACCAACAGGAAATTCTTTTAACGAATTGGATACTATTATTATTGGAAGATTAAAACCAGATTCAATTGATATTATAACTCCTAATGGTGTAAGTTTACAAAAAATAACAAATATAGAAAGTTTTCCTATCAGATTTTCTTTGTCTTCTAGTACAATATCTCCATATTTAAACGTAAGTGGTTCTGGAACAACATATATCTCAGAAGGATCAACTGGTATTACTTTCTCTAAAACCCTATTGTATTCTTATATAACATCTGGAATAAGTCACAGCCAATACAAAATAGACACAGAACAAACTAATTTCATAGTAAATAAAAATGATCTTTCTATAAAAATACCAACGTTCGAAACGATAAATACTATTGAAACTGGAATAGCAGATTCAATGAAAATCATAAATATGTCGAGACTATTTAATATTAATATACAATGAATTTTGAATTACCAGAAACACTTGATAATAGCTTATATACTTCTGAAAATCTTCAGAGTATTATTATAACATCTGATAAATTTGCGAGTCTTTCTATATTTCCACAACAAAACCAAATGATCGGTGGAATTTCAATATTTCAATCTATTTCTATCAAAGAATCAATATTTTCTCCTGTTGTTTCTGGTAAATTAATAGTATATGATATTGGAAGTTTCGTTGAAAATTATAACATAGAGGGGTTTGAAGATATTACTATATCTTTTAAAAAAATAAAAGATGGAAACGTTGTTACTTTTTCTGGTATAATAACTGATGTTACTCTTTTAACGAATGATTCTATATTAAGCAACAAAATGAATGCTGATGAATATGTTAGAATTTTTTCATTAACATTTATGAATAAAGATTTGTTTATAGCTAATTATGTGACACCACAAGATCCAGATTCAGAAGACAAAACCCCATATACTCCCAAAGATTGGGTTGGTTGGATATCACGTAAGGAATAATATGTCAAACATTCCTAGTTTTATAACTGAGTTTTTTGATAGAAACAATTTCGTATATAGCCCTGATGATATTGAAGATACCTGTAATGGAATGTGGTTGAAGTATAATAATATTTCAAACCCATCTGCTAAAAATTTATCACAATTAAGAGCTATAGCACTTTTAGGAGAAGTAACAAAAAACGCAGTATCTGTCGACAAACAAAGTTTCAATTTTTTGTTGTGGTCTGATGTTGATTCTAAATGGCATTTCGAGTCTGTTAGTTCTTTGATCAAAAAGGCAAAAGAAGAAAATGAACCACATCGTGTATTTTCTATACCAGATATTCCAACAAAAGATAAGATTACAGAAATAATAGTACAATCTTCTGCTGATAATATTCAAAATCTGGAAAATAAAATATTTTTCTCAGAATATACTAGAATTGATCCAGATTATACAAATCCCTATTTAGATTTTACTGACACAACATCGGGAACAACTTCAAATATCGAAAAATATGAGTATTTCAAAAGTTTTCCTAAAATTGCTCATATTTACAATAATCCTCTAATATCTGAATTAACATTCCCTAAAGGTGCAAAGACTAACCAAAATCCAAAAAAACAAAACATTATAACCAATATACCATCTACAGATTTTGGTTATTTTGATCTTAATAGTAACAATACAGACACTCCAGTTTGGTGGGATTATTTAGGTAAAATAAATAACAGATACAACAATATATCTTGGCAAACACAATATGACATAACAAATATGCCATTTGAAATGTTTCATACTATACATACAAAAATACGAGTTCCTTTGATGAAGAATCGAATGGAATTTGCTAGACTGAAAAATATAAAAAGACAATGGGAAACATACCGATGTGTGGTTTGTTGTATGGATCAACCAATAGGATCTGCAGCAGATTTATTAGATTTCAAAAAAGCAACAGAAGATCCAACTGGCTTTACGTTTTCTGTTTTGTTTGGAAAAAATGGACTATTTGTTAACAAACCAACAAACAAAGATTATGTCAATATAGGAAGTGTAGACAGTTCATATAAAATTGTGGCTGCTGGTTCTTTTACTGATCAGTTAAATTATATTAAACAGCGTGTAGCATCAACGGGAGATATTGTTGATGGAGTATATGTGGTTTCTAATGCTAGTAAATTATACCAAAATGGATTGACTTTTTCTAGAGATCTTAGTAAATCTCCGTATAATCAAAACATTGAGCAATTCTACAATTTAGAACCCACCTCAACTGATAAATATGTTTCCGAAATTATTACCAAAGGTGTAGAAAAATATACAACAAAAATAGCGGATAATGAAAAAAGATTAGTAATTATAAAAAAATTCACAGATAAAGTAGATGAATATGTAACAAAAAGTATACAATTTATACATGATAATTTAATAGCTTGTTCTCAATGTACTAATCAACGATCTTCATTGAGTGCATTATATGAAAATAATAATTATTGGTCAAAATTAAGATCTTCTAATAATAAAAATATTCCAAAATATACATCAAACCCACCTGGTCCCTCAGGCGAACCAGGAAACTTTCAAACAAAAAGTTGTGGGGATAATTTTTTATGGGGAGGACCTTTAATACCTATATTTCAAAAAAATATAGGTGACTTCCCAACAGGAACTAATAGAGGAAATACAGGATCATATCATGAAATAACAGGTGTTGGTAAAATTAATGATTTTGAAATACCACAATATAGTTGCTTACAAACAATCAATTTTGGATATAATTGGGATGGAAAAGAAGAGTGGAATTCAAATAAAATAGCAAAAGATTATTTCGATAATGTTATAACTCCATTAAATTTGGATACACCTTTTCAATCATTTTCGCACGGCGTTTCTTACCAAAATATACCACAATGGGCAATTGATCTTTCTAAAGACGTATTCATGAGAGGAAAGGATCAAGAAGGTCCAACAGCAGAATATTATAACACACAATCTACATGGGGAGTAAAAGAAAAATGTATTGGATCTATGTGTTATAATGAATATTGCTTTGATCCACATTTACTTATTGCGTTGAAAGAAATAGCATATCGTCAAAGAAATTCTATTTTAGTGGAAAATGTTTTATTATCAAAAGTAAAAACAATTATAACTACTGGACTACAGTCTAAATGGAAAACACAATATGAAGAATGGACAAAAAGAAAAGCATTTTTTCATTCAAAAAAACCAGGAAAGTCTATATTTCGAGGTCAAGTATCTGATGGATATAGAGGAACTACTCTTAGTCAACCATTATCTTTAGATGGAATTAAATCTATAACAAGAAAAGATATAAGAGGAAGTCGTTATGAGATTTTAGCAAAAGCTAAAGGTATAACTGGAGCATCAATGGGATCTTGGTTGTATGAAGTTTTCTTCGAAGATAATGATGTGAGAAATTCTTTATCTGGCACTACAGCTAATCCTTATTATGATCAAAAATATAAACAAGGCAATAATTGGTTTTTTACTGACAGATATACTATTAGAAAAAAGATAATAGAAACTAAGTTAAAATACTATTCAAATAAATATAATAGTGGTTTAACAACACAATATGAATTTAAAGATTTATTAAATTCTACAGAATATTATGGAATATCCGGTGATGGTATTATTGTTCCTGCAGATCCTCCTATAGAAGTTGGTATGGATTCACCAAATTATATTTACACTTTTAACATATTCAAGGTGACCTCCAACACAAAGCCAGCAAATATTAAACGAGAAGAAATTGCTTCATATATTAGAATAGAGTTTGATACTCCTATAGGATTGGATAGAATTTCCGATTTTCCTGATGGGTTTATTAGAAATGCTGGAGTAGAATATTTTTTACCGTATTTGGTTTCATTAACTCCTGGACCTACAGGAAGACAAACAATAAGAAACAATGTTGCTGTGATTGGAATGGATCCTTATGGGTTTGATGTTGCCGTAAAGAAAATGAAAATTTCTAATACAGAAGATAATAAAAATTATATATCAACAAAAGGTGATGTATTAGAAATACTACAAACAAAATTAAGTACAAATGGTATGGACTTATGGCCTGAAGCAATATTTGAAACTAGATATCCATACTATGCAACCGATTCTAGGGGCATATATAGTTATGTTGATTCTTATAATGGTTATGATATTCGAAATAGAAAATCAGCAGACGTGGACCCTGAACGAAGAAATACTGCACTTGGAAGTGGAATGTTGTTAAGTTCTCATAGAAAAATAAAACCACACAGATCTTGGTGGTCTTTTTATATGCCACATAATATATACATTCCACAAGAAATATATTCACTTCTCACTACAGATTTGAGTAATATATTCCAACACGGCCATTTCAATATGAATGAACCCTTTAATGGTGATTTTGATACTGTGTTGTCTTTTTCTCCTGACGAAGATGTGAATTCTTTATTCAAGGGAGTATAATGATTAGTAATTCACCACCATGGACAATGATCTATACATCTCATGGTGTATGTTCTAATATAATACCTACAGTTAGTGTGAGTAATGAAAAAGATGGATTTTTGACACGAACTCCATTATCCTGTGTGTCGAGATATACTTTAGATATGTCTGGTTGGGAAATTAAAACAGATTCCCTTACAAATAAAAAATATATTGATGTATATTTTTGTCTTGAAAATTTTTTCGTACTTAGTGGAGTATCTAGCGCGCACTATTCGGATGGAACTGGTTGGATTGAAAAGCAGATTATGATAACAGGTAATAGAATTATATTCTATAAATCTAAAGGAATAGATGCTAACCAAACATCCCTTTTTCAGTCAAAACTTGGAACAATATACAATCAAGATCTTCCAGGAAATTTTGTTAACTGTACAGGCGTTCCTCCTCCTGATTGGAATCCACAGACAACAGAAGAAGAGTGGATGTACCAGTGTGGTTGTGTTAACTACCGGTCGAACGAACCGGAACTCGAAGCGGATAATCCCGTAGTAGTAAAAAATCGATTAACGAGATTAAATGATATTATGAATCTCCAACAACCGATTTTAAATTGGATTGAAAATACAAGTGCGCCAGAAAGTGTAATTTATGATACAGATTGTGTAAAAACCTGCTCATGTGGTACTGCAAGTCAGTTGGTTTCTTTGCGGAATATTCAAATAAGTAATCCTAACCATCCACATATAGCATTATATAATAGTAGCGAGGACCAGCGTCGTAATTTTATAACACCAAACGACTCCGGAGATACGTTACGTAAAGGAAGATTCAAAGTAACAGAAGATGATGCAGATTTCAATTCCGACACAGGGCCGTATATTTATTTTATAATATTACCAAATTGTGGTTATCGTGAGTGGGATGATCCATCGGTTGATGGTGTTGTTACATATGGATCCAACCTCGACCGCGCCGTTGGCGGTGGATACGGCTTTGGGGGTGGAGTCTACGACTCCGGAGTCCTCGGTACTCAAGCAGGAAGATTTAATTTAAATATTGGATGTACTCCTAGAGGAGCATTTCCTTGTAATTTCACCGATCAAGAATGTGAGTTATGTGTACGTGCAGCACCAGCAACATATGATTATGAAGAATGGTTGGCGGGAAGTTCGGGTTATTACTTTAGTCCAAATGCCGTCCAGCCGGTCGGCTGGAGTCGCCACTGTTCGACAGGGCCAGACGGAACATTCGAATGTACGTGGGAACAGATCACGGAATGTAAAGAAAATGAAGATCTTGACTGTCATGGAAATTGTTTCCCAAAATCCTGGTTAGATGATGGTTTTTGTCATAACGGAAAATTTAGACATCCACAATATTGTAAAGGAGCGTGGAAACTGCCAAATGGCGACTGCGCGTATGGCACTAAAAACGATCACGGGATATTGAGTGTTCCAGAAATTTTTTTAAATTGTCCTCGATTTGCTAATCAAACTAAAAATTGTTCATGGGATGCCAATAGCAACTACTGGAACGGTAATAACAAAGCACCTATATGTAAAGGAGTATGTTGTGAAGTATATCAGGGTATGTTTACGGGAGCGTGTACTATTAAGTCAAGAAACGAGTGCGTATTATACCAATCGTTGGCTCATTCCAAGGCCTTCCAACCAGAGTTGGACCTAGGCATGTCGAGTGATTTTAAAGAAGAACAATGGATGATGGATTCTTACAATTTACCAACTGAAAATAGAACTATTGATACCGAAGGGGGGTATTTTTGGGAAATTAGTGCAAAAGATACTGTCGCATCGCCTACTACCTGTTCTGTTTGCAGTGAAGTAAAAGGACTGTCTACGGGTTGTGTATATTTTGGTTGTTGTGAAGAAGTAGGAGGAGGAACCTTTTGTTCACCTTCTGGTCTAGAAAGCGACGGGAACAAAGATTGGCAATATATTAACCCATATCGGGCTAGACCCACGAACGGTGGTATTGGGACATGGTCCACGGAGTCTAATCGTGATATGCAGTACTCAGCTTGGTTTAATTTTGACTATTCTATAGTGAATTTTTATGATGAACTTCTTTTAAAAACTAAAAGTAATGGATGGTGGGAGGGAATAGCACACCCTGTAAAACAAGAGGTACCACATACTGGGTACCCCCTTGGCTACCAAACGATATACCCACGAGGCCCGTGGGGTCGCGCTTCACAACATTCGGCACCAGATTATACACACAATAATATGGGAACACGTGTTTGTTGTATAAACGGAGAATGTTCTTTGAAAACAATATCAGATTGCAAAGAAGCAGGAGGATTTTTTCATATTAATCTTAATGTGTGTGATAACATATATTGTGAACCTGATAGAATTGGAAGATGTTGTGAAATGTTTGAAGGAGTAGCGACTGGTAATTGTTTACTAGTAACAAAAGCAGAATGTGAAGGAATAGGCGGTAAAAATTGGTTAATAGATAATCTAGGAAATCCAATTGCATGTACACATACTGATATAGTTACATGGGGAGATTTTTCTGCGCTAGCGGGAGAGACTTTTGAATTTCAAAATCCGACTTTTCATTACCCAGATTGTAGACTACACACACAATGTGTTTCAGCACCGCGTGATCTTAGAGCTTGTTGTCTTGAAGGTGGTAGATGTGCTACATTATTCATTTCCCATTGTAAAAATATCGGAGGAACTCCAGATATGTTAAGGTATGGGTGTAACCAGACAAATCCACTCAATGGAAGTACTCCAACAGATATAAAAATACTCGATTGTGGGTGGTCGGACCCATATAGTGGCCTAGGATTCGCTCAGCGAAGTCATATAAAATATTGGTGTGATCCAGAGTGTATCAATCCTGTATGCGAGTATAGGAGTCCTGACCCTACGGGCCCATCAGGTGTCGTATGTTGTGATGATACATGGTGGTACCCCCAATGCGCTCAAATAGTAGACGAGTTAAATCTCGGTAAAGTTTGTACTAGTAATATAGGATGTGGGGGTACTGATGTGAAATGTGGACCAAAAAACCCCGGCGATTGTCATACTATACATTCATTTCCTGGTTGCAATAACGAAAATTGTTGTATCTTTGTATGCCAATTCGCACCGAATTGTTGTTATGATACATGGCATCCTCTATGTAAATTTCTGGCAGATGCACTTTGTGCCTGATTGGAATCCAAACTGAAGAGGATGCTGCCCGCGCGAATCGGCATGGTCGTGCTCTCCAAAAAGTCCCCGAGGATCTCGTTCGAAACTTAGTTATTGTTCTTGTATACTATATCCATAATTGTGTTATAATTGATTAAATTACATTATAAATACTAGCAATGGTATACGGCAATCCAAATCCAGATCCAAAAATATTACCAACATGTGGTGTCGGCCCATGGGTGCCTGGTATGACTCTTATGGAAAAGGCTCCAGAAGATATCACACCATTAATGGAAATAGATCTAAGTGAATTACGAATAAGAAATAATAGTCCAAAAACTATTAGTGTTTATAATGATACTTATACCCAACAATTAGAAAAATACTTTTCATCTACTACCTTGTCGTGGTTAAAGGGTGATGCTATGATATATCGTCCTGGTCTAATACCAGAGGATGTGTGGAAGTATGATGTAAGCGGAGAATCAGATTATGGTTTAATCGAACCTCCTATAAATGAACCAAACTACGACTTATTCGATTCTAATTGGTCAGCTCAGTTTGTAGTTTTTTCTAGGTTTGACCGATCATTTTCTTGTGAAAGTCTATCATTAGATTGGTGTTCTTACGGAGTAACTGCCAATCCTAGAAGATCAGAAGGAGCAGATCCACATAAAAACTGTCCAGCTCAAAATAGTAAACCAAAAGAACCAGAACCAACATATTTAGATCTATATAAAGCGTATCTTAAAACAAACGAATGTCCATTAATTGAAAAACATTTAGGTAAACAGTATCTTGGGTGTAATTGGAATGAACCAAAACATCCAGCTAGTTGTGGTTGCCCGAATCAAGGAGTTTCTTTTGGTAGTTATTTGCAGTATACAAGAACATATTCAACTTTTTGGGAAACTCCCCATAATGCTCCATTGTTTAGGAGTTCACAAATGGCTCAGTTAAAATCCAATATTATTAAAGTAAAAGTAGCAGCTATAAGTAAAGAAGTAAAATTAGGTCAATTGATCGAAATAGTTAATCCAAATAGAATGAAGGGATCGGAACCAAGAAAAACCAGCGGTAAGTGGCTCATAACTGAAATAGAACATCAATTTGAGTCAAAAAACGCATCAATTACATTAACTTTGATGAGAGATACTAATATAGACGAATATAAAACAGGTAAAATGGGTTGGGAATCTCCAATATACGTATTAGACGAGAAAGAATGGACATGAAAATATCACCAATAAAAGATGTAGATTTACCTATGTTTTTAAGTAAAAACCTATTTACGGGCGACATAAATTTAGTAAAATCTAATAGTGTTATATCTCATTCTGTAAAAAATCTCATTTTAACTATTTTAGGGCGACGTGCATTCAATACAAACATAGGAACTACCATATATTCTAGTTTATTTTCCATGAATATTGTTCCAGGAAAATATAATAAAGATCTTATAGATTTAAAAAATAGTATATTCTTTGTTCTTTCTAATTTTGAGCCAAGAATAGAAAAGATACAAATAGATATAACATCTTCTGTTGATAAGACTTTAAACTTTAGTATAACTTATACAAATATAAAAACTCAAGAAATACAAACACTAAATATTACTACATGACAACTCCTCCTAATTTAACTAAATTAAACTTTATAGATATAAAACAATCTCTGACTGATTTTTTAAAAAACCAATCAATATTTGTTGGATATAACTTCGAAGGTAGTGTAATACAAACTTTAATAGATTTATTATCTTATAATACTTATTATTATGCTTTTTATTCAAATATGATGTCAAGTGAATTATTTCTAGACAGTGTGACACGTATAGAATCCTTGGTGTCTTTGGTCAAACCATTAGGATATACTGTTCCTGGCAGAAAATCATCATCCACCACTCTTAAACTTTCTAGTACAACTCCTATTAATATGCCTAGATATAGTTTATTTATAGCAGCGGACGACAGTGGATCTTATTATAAGTTTTATAATACAGGGATTATATCATCTGGTCGAGAAGTTGATGTTTTGGTGACTGAAGCTTATGAGTTGGTTAGTGAAAAAGATATAACCAGTCTTTTTGATTTTACAAAACAAAAGTATATATTAGACGAAGAAAACGTTGATATTTCTACAATAAGAATAGAAGTGAAATTGAATGAAGAATCAGAGTATGTTGAATGGACTAATGTAAACTTTTTTCCAAATAATGAAGGAACTATATTTTACATAGAAAGAATGGGAAAAATATTTACTATAGAATTGGGAAAATATAATAATCTAGGAAAATCATTAACAGAAGGAGATTCCATAAGAATAAGTTATTTGTTATCTTCGGGAAGTGCAGCAAATGATCTATTTCGGTTTTCCCAAGCTACTGTTGATGTAGCACAGGTATATGCTCTTACATCAGGAGGTAACAATGGTCCAGATTTTGATACTATAAAATTTGCAGCACCAAAAGTTTTTTCTGCACAAGAAAGAGCAGTCACAAAGCAAGATTACGTTGCACTGTTGATTAAAAATAATTACCTTTCTAGTATAAACAAAGTGGCTATTTACGGAGGAGACGAAATATATCCACCAAAATATGGTCGAGTGTTTATTTCTTTTTTAAATAATAATATTAACAATTCTGAAATCTTATCTTACCTAAGAGACAAAAATATGTTAACTGTGTTGCCAGAATATACTTTTCCTATATCAGTTCTATCTTCTGTAGTCGCTTCAACAACATTTCGTTCAATATCAAATACGCAAAAAGAATCAATCATAAATAAGATTAATAATGATTTTATTACTGAGTATTCTGATTATTCTCAAGACTATGGATTTAATTTAAGTCTAGATTCTTCTACATTAACTTCATCAATTCTTGCTGAATATACTGCTAGTGGTTTATCTTCAATATCTATTGATTATATAGAATATAATTTTACAATCAACGATACGAACACTTCTGAAATTTCATTCAATTATCCGATAATTCGAGACGAAACACGGCTTGTTTATATATGTGAGCCTTTCTATACAGTTGATGAATATGAGAATATTCAAATGATTATTAAATTACCAACACCAATACCTAATCATAATAATACTTATATTTCTTTAGAAGCATACGAAATATCGGACAACGGAGAGTATATTTATCGAGCAGATATAGATGTGGGTTCTATAAATTATGAACAAGGCCATATATTATTCAATAAAATATACCGCGAAGATTCGTTGGACATAAAGATAAAATCATTTAATAAAAATATAACACAATTGATTGCAGTTGCTGCAAAAATAAACTTAATATTAAAATAATATGTCATTCATACCGTTAATATCAGAAGAAGCAAGTTTAGCATCACAAGTTCTAGAAAATCAACTTGTATCTGTTTTTGAAGCAATACAAAAATCAATAGTAGCTGCTGCAACAACTGCTGCATCAACTACAGCTAGTAGTGTAAATAATTACAGTTGTTGTGGTACGTATTTAGATATTACCACACAAATACCATATTGGGTTGTTATAGAAAAAGAAGATAAAGGAGGAGAAGCTTTAACTGTATTTGATTTTATACAAAAATATTATGACTGGTTGTATTGTGAAGAAGTGTGTGGCGGATCAGATTATTTATTAGAAAATAAACTATTAGACATAATAGACATAGAAAAAACAAAACAATCATATCGTAAACGATTATATTATACTTATTTTCCAGAATATCGTGATGGTGAACAATTATCAATAGGTGATGCTATTGTCACAGACGATACTATTGCTAAATTTGTTAAAGGAATTAAACTTAAATTTTATGTCAAAAAAGGATCTCTAGAATCTTTAAAATATTTCTTTAAAAGTCTATTTTCTTTAGAAAATGTTCTAGTTCGATATCCAAAAAAACTAATATTACGACTCAATGCTGGAGCATTTTTTAATAGTAATTTTAATTTCAGGGGATCAACATATGAGCAAACTTTACAACTTGAAAATAGAGAAAATGAAATTGTTGGTTCTTATTTAAATCACAATATAATACAAGATGGATCTTTATATACAGATTATTCATACATCGTCAATGCCGGCGATACCGGCGATAATGGTGTTACTATAAGATACCAAGATTTATTTAAACGGATTATACATCCTGCGGGTCTGAATGCATTTTTAGAATTAGATATTGATAATTACGAACCACCAGGATCAACATATGTGGATGAGGGTACTTTTTGTGAAAACAGTCCTCTTTTAATTAATTATTATCCTTACCAATTAAATACAGAATACGTAGACGAAGATTTCTTTCTGAGAATTAGCGGAGGGGTATCGTATTATGGACTAACATATACACGTGGTTGTACTTTAACAGGTCCGGATCTTACTAAACCATGTCATTTTTTTCCTACATGGGCAAATGGTCTAACGTCTTATACTAAATTTTTTGATATACCTATACGAGGAATGTTTAATTTATGTCGTATAAATACAAATATAAATCCTAATCTATCAATACCAAACTGCTAATAACATGGACAAATATTATCTCATAACCGGAAATAACACCGAAGCTTCAGGATCTTCCTATTTGTCTTATGGACAAGTGCTAAGTTCTACTGGGATTGTAGCAACACTTATACAAAAAAATAACATATCATTTGCAATACCCCGAGTAAATTGGGCTAAAGGTAAATCATTTGACTCATATACAGAACAAAATAATGCGGGATCGTATGCTGTCTATAATGAAAATGTTTATTTATGTTTATCAAATAACATATATAACATAAAAAACATAACAAATTCTTCAAATTATCCTCCAATACACACAATAGGAGAATCATTAAAATCTGATGGATATAGGTGGTTATTTTTATATAAGATAACATCTACTGTTTCTACTCTTTCTAATCCAAATTTTATACCAGCTCCTAGTTCTTACGGATTAAAGGCCTTAGTAGTAAATCAAGAAATAGACACTATAGATTGTATAGGAAATACAGCAGGAACATGTGCTCAGTATAAAACACAGACAGGTGGAACTTATGCACAATTAATATATACTGGATCTACTGGAAGTTCTTGTTCGTTATGTGCTCAAATAGCAGAAGAAACCACAAAAACTGATTTATTGTGGACTAAATTTTATAAACAAGGAGACGTTGTTCCAGAAACAATATCCTTGTTTAATTACACAGAATCATTAGAAAATGCAATTAATAATAGAAAAATAAATTCTAAGCTAAATTTTGAAGCAAAAACATATATAGACGCTTTAGTTTCTGGTATTTCTTCTGGAGCAATATTGAGTGCAAATATCAATACTGCAGCAATAAGTGCATTAGAGCTGAGTAATGGAGTTAGTGCAGGTACATATTTAACTGTAACATCTGCCGAAAAAATAATAACTATAAATGGTGGAACTGGCGGTGGAGGAACTGGAGCATCTGCAGAATTTATTATCACAAATAATAAAATATCTGGTATACGTTTATTGTCTCATGGAGGTGGATATACTCCAGAGTTAGTTAATATTACTTTAACTGGAATTAGTTCTGCTACTAAAAAATCTGCATTAATATCAAATATAGAATTAGTTGGATCTCCTCTTTCTTTGAATTTTTATAAAATAAATTCAATTTTTGATGTAGCATCTCAAAATTCTATTGGAGAAGATAGAGTTGTAAATATAATAAATGCTAAACCTGATGCATTCACCACTGCAAATTGGTATGCAATAGTGAAATCTGATATACAAAACCCTACAATATCAGAAATCATTCCAGCAAAATTACCAATATTTACTTTTACCTCTAGTGGTACTACCTCAGATAAAGAAATAAAAAATATCAATTTTATTCAATCTATAAATAATACAGAAAAACAAAAAAGATAATATATGAAATTTCCATTCCAATCTAAAACTCCATTGAGTGCATATCCGTATAATTCACGTATAGCTAAAAGTGAATTTTCTACAACACAACCTGCTAAAAATCATATATTACATGGATTTATTCCAGGAAATGCCCTACAAGCATCAGAATTGAATGAAATTCAAGAAAATTTTTATAAAAATCTAACATTACACAATTATCTTTTACGAAATTGGATATTTATTGGAAGTTCAGATTTTACTTCTGGTAATACAGATCCTGTCTATGGACCTTCTTGGATAGGTGCTGTACCGTTTCATCCTTTTAAGTCAGTGCGAGTTTTCGAGAATGAAATAACTTTTAGAAAAGATTGGTATCTTGTCGACGATTCTAGTGGTATTAAATTTTGGATTTATAATAATACAGAAAAAACAATAGAATTCAATTTGGATATTGAAGAGTTTATAGGAATTACAGTAGAAAAAAATTATATAACCACGACAGAAGATTCGACTTTGTTTGATAATTCAAGTGGATTTTCTGATTCTAGTCTTAGTCCTGGAGCTGACAGATATCAATTAAATATAACAGGAGTATACAAAACCTCTACCCCTAACACTAGTCTTGGTGCAAATAATAATAGAGATATATTTAAAATCACCGGCGGTGTTTTGCGTTACGTGAACAATTTAGTACATAAAAATTAACAATAAGGATACATATGCCACTTCCAGAAATACCACAATTAGAAGAATCGGATACATTTCAGGATCTATTTACTAGTACCAATACATCTATAGACCGTCTGAATCTTTTAGAAATAGCAAATATATTTGCTGGTAGTGGTATCACATATACTGGACCTAATAATGTAGGAGGTATTACATTATCTGTTGATCTGGATTCTTCGATATTTTTAAATAACGACAATGAAATAGGATTTAAAGTTTTTAACTCAGTTCCCACTGGACTAACCATAGGATCTCCTATTGGAATAACTGGAGCTACATTTGGATCTGTTTCTAATTTGTCTTTAGATTCTTCTAGAAAATATTTAGGAATTATTACTGAATTATATTCTGACGGATATAGAATTACTACTTCAGGAAGAAAAATAACAGGAACATACTTTACAGATAATACTTTATATTATTTAGCAAACGGCGGAGTAACTAGTACGATTCCAACAAGTAATGGACAAGTCATTAAACCTATTTTATTTTCTATAGGATTAACCTATGGTTTTGTTGTATTAAATCAAAAAGAAACACTTATCTCTGAATCGACCTCGTATATAAAATCAGCTTCAAGAACTATAGCAGAAATATCAACAAACTCCGGATTTTCTGCAGGAAATGTTATATTCTACGATATAACAGGATCCACTTGGGCAAAATCAAGTGCAGCTGCAAATAATACCTCTGAAGTATTTGGTGTTATAGAAAATATAACAGGACTGACAGCAACTATTGTCACTCATGGGTCTGTTAATATCCCAAATACTATGCTGCACGATATCGGTTCTAGTGGTGGTTCTGGTGGAAATGATATCTGGTTTCTTTCTGGAATAACTAGTGGACATATGCAAAATCTAGCTCCAACTGCCGTTGGAAATATCATAAAACCAGTATATTATGCATATCCTCATGAATTTAATGGCACGACTTTCAGTGGATTAGTTGTTAACTATATAGGATATAGTGTTTCTAGTGCAACTTCGTCTACAACTACGTCTACAACAAATGTGGGTAGTATATTTGCTAGTCCGATTCTTGTGCTAGGAAACACAGTTGGGCCCGACGGAAAATCATCAAATACATCATTAATAGATTTTTACATAAATAAGCAAATTATTTATAGTCCAACATTCCTTGATTTTCCTGACAACGTAGGCATCCTAACCATGGCGTTGTTAAGTCTCGCCACGAACTCAGCTGATTTCCCGGAAATATTATTAGCACAAACAATAAGTATACCAGATCAAAAGTATAATATGTTAGTAACAAACTTGGGGTTAAAGGGGATCGGGTCGGGTCTTGACGAACGTAATTTGGGATATTTACATTACATCGCTACTGATGTACCATTCTCCGCCGGACAAAAGATTATGCTGGATGGTATAATAATAGGGGGTGTTGTTGCTGTTGACACAAATAGAATTTTAGTATATATCAAAGCAAATATTGGAAATGTTCTCGGTGTTGATGTACAGATAGGTTCTATCGGAATCACCATCACTGTAAAAAGATTAACAGCTGTTGGGTTTGTGTTACCAAATTACGGATCTACTCCTCTTTGGCATATGAAATTACAGTAAATATATTATGTCTAGTTTTTATTCTACTATTTTAATAAAAGGGCTTAGTGGTTCTACAGGCCCTACGGGAGCTACTGGATCTTTAGGGCCAGTCGGTCCAACAGGACCAAATGTATATGGATCAACAGGATCATCCATAATAGGAATAACACTAGATTCTATTAAACAATTACTTTTTACGTTTGAAAATGGATCCACTACAACTAGTTCTCCTATTGTTTCTGGAGCAACAGGATCCTGGCAAGCTAGAATATCAGGACAAGGAACAAATACTATATTCTCATCATCTGTACAGGGTTCTACTGGTGATTTTATTGTTCTTAAGAATTTCAAAACAGATACTCCCGAATCTATAGGAATAACAGTATCGGATGATCAAAACAGTATTGTTATCAATTATATCAGTACACTTGGAGTAACTTTTGACCAATCAGAGTTAAATCGTTTGGTAATAGGATCCGGCACTGGTATTAGTTCTGCAAATATTACAAATTATGATACTCTGACTAAATCTTTAGATATAAAAATAGATCGATATCTTGAAGGAATAACAAATGTATATCCTATTGATATATCTGGAAGTAATACCTCTCAATGGAATCTAGATACAGATCTGTATAGTATTTTTAATTTACAACCAGAAACTACAATAAATGCTGATAAAATTATTAATGTAAATTCTACCACAAAGAATGATATTAGTAGAGGAATTACTATTATTATTCCAAGTGGTATTACGGCAGCTGCCAAGAATATATCATTTATTGTGAATGATGATAATGATGTGTTATTTCCTATGACTTTATCAATAAAATTAACAGATAAGTTAGAGGTTGTCAATATGATATCCATGGGTGCTGATAAATGGTATGGTAGTTTTGTGTTATGGAATAACGAGTCTAATATTAATATAAATGCAAAAACTCCAGTATTTGATTTACTTAATACAGGAGATCCTGTTGACTTCGGACCGTGGAAAACGGCTGAATCAGCTATGCCTAGTTGTACAACTCAACCAAATAGCGACATGTATGAGAGGCCTTGTATAGACGGTGATTCTTCAAGTGGTGGTGGTGGTGGCGGCGGTGGTGGCGGCGGTAATGCATGTTTATTATCTAGGAAATTTAGTCAAGTAGCGCACACTGTAGTAAGACAAGACGTGGATACGAGCATTGTTACAAATCCGCGGATGCGAGATCGACTGTCGCTGTTGACGAACCCACCGAACGGTGGGTTCACTTACCCCTGGAAAATCAAAGATTCTGCAACTGGTATGGATATGGTATTGATTCCTGGAGGAACTTTCATGATGGGAGCTGTGCCGGGACAGACAGGCTCAGCTACGGAGGATGAAAGGCCTCAACACGAAGTTCTTATTACACTTCCGTTCTATATGAGTATACATGAAGTTACTCAGAGTGTTTGGACACGCAATACTCACAACAGACCTAATAATAGCTTTTATAAGGGAGATTCATTACCAGTTGAGAATTTAACCAAGTTCGAGCTATTAGATTTTGTTAATGATTACCCCGGCGTGGATATACCAACTGAGGCTGAATGGGAATATGCGGCTCGTGCTGGATATGATAATCAAATAAATTATTTTACTATTACTAATCTTAATGACAATGCGTGGTACATCGCGAATTCAAGCAACAAAACCCACGATGTCGGCGGCAAGTTGGCCAACGGGTTAGGCCTTTACGATATGATTGGTAATGTATTCGAATATACTTATCGTTGCCCAGAGTATACGGTCGAGAATGTTTGGAAAGATCCTGTTGATCCATTCTGTTGCAAGATTGTTAACAGTTACAATTGCGATGGGATTTCGCGCGGCGGCAGCTTTAGCGGTGACAACATTACGACTACCCTCAATTCTTCAAATCGGGCGTTTTCGTTTTTCAGGGGAACTAATGATTCGCGCAGGAACGGCTTCCGTGTTATACGGAGATGTATGCCAGAATGAGAGATCAAAGTAAACCATGAGACAAAAAGCAACTCTTAATATTGGCGACAAAATAATTTCATTTAGTGGAGTTACAGGGTCTTGTAATATTACTACCATTGCGGGATGTACTTGTTTTCATACAGACGCATATACTTGTTTTAAAAATAAAGGAGTATTTGAACAAGGAGTAACTTGTAATTCTTCTATAGGTTCTTGTTGTCTTCGAGACAAAGAAAACAATACAACACTTCCTTGTCAAGAAACCACATACTGTGAGTGCCAAAGTTTAGCTAATTCTTTCAATTTTTCATTCAATTGGAGTAAAAATCTTTGTTCTAAATCTTCTTGTGAAAATGTAATAAAAAATACAGGTGCATGTTGTGATGGAAATGGTATGTGTCACGAAACAACAGAAAATGAATGTATTGAAATGAGCCATTTTTTTCAAGGTCTTGGTAGTATTTGTGAAAATGATATTTGTATTGGAGGAACAGGTGGATGTTGTGATGGTATAACATGTACTAATGGAGTAACTGGAACTTATTGTGTATCTCAGAAAAAATTATATTTAGGTAAATCCAAATCGTGTTATGAATTTGGTATATCAACAGAACTTCTTCCGTGTTTGGATAGTATTGTTGGATATAAATTAAAAATTGGAGATATTTTTGAAGACGGTATTGTTGTAGGAATATATAATCCTGCTGGTTCTACATGTTATGGAAATCCAATATTTTCTGGTTCTAGATTTTCAGATTTAACAAGTAATGATACGGTAGATGCATCTAACTATACTTCGTTATATGATTATAGCGGATATGGAGTTATTTCAGAAAAATTATGTGATAATACAAGAGATTCGTATATTATGATAATGTCTATTCATCCATTATCTGATTCAATAACAGGCAATCAAAATTACACATGGAGTCATGGTGGATTTTATTATGGTCCGTTGATCAAAAATACAGGACAAATAGTAGAACCATATTCAAGTAAACTGAATCTTCTAAAAGAAGGATTTGTGATTAATTCTACCTTTTCGCTTGATGTGAACAAGAAAATAATAGAAGAAAATTCTACATCAAGATGCTCAAGACAACACACGGATACACCTATAACTAGAATATATAACAGAACAACTCATAATTTTAATGGCAGATGGTCTTCTGATTGGGGTCTACATAATACTATAAGAATGGTAAATGCACAAATATATTATGAACAAGGAACAACAACAGATTCTAATCTATATCCATCTTTGTATTCTCCGTCAAATAAGTTTTATAAAGAATATATGATTCCTGCAACTGCACCGATACGAGAAATAAATAAAAATTCTATTCCTGTATTGGAAAATACAAGTTCTTGGTTTATACCAAGTATCAATGAGTTGTCATTTATTGCTTATAATTGTAAATTCGGAACTCTTAATCAAGATTTAATTTATGCTGGAGGTACTCCGCTATTTGGAGAGTATTGGTCTTCAACAGGATCTTTTCGATATGATGGAGTAACAGGAGGAGAAGGTTATTCAAATGGAATCACAATGGACACTTGGGGATCCGTTGCATGGTCTTTCGACTTTGATGGAACTTATACTGTTAAAAAAGAGGAAAGACTTAATCAAAAGAAAATACGGCCTATTAGACTTATTCGATGTGATGGAAAAACATTGAAAGACACAAAATATTCTGAAATATGGGAGATAAATAAATAATGTCTATAGGTAGTTCTCCAACCTTTATAAGTTATAGTAATGGTTCTTTTGGCAATGTTGGACCAACTGGACCGACTGGTGCAACAGGTCTAACTGGAGCAACTGGTGAATGTCTGATAGGAAATACCGGATATGGTATAATTGATATAGGAATTATAGGTAACGATTTAGGAATAACTTTTGGATCAGGAAATACATTAACTGTAATATTAAATTCTTTTCTAAAAGGTCCTACAGGAACAACAAAAAGTAACTCAACATCATTTAATATTAGAGGAACTACTACTGAAGGTATTTATGTTATTAAAACTCGCGATCCCCAGGAATTTGCAGCAAATTCTGTTACTTACGATATCTCAACTACAACACCTCAACGAGTTGTAGAATTAAGAGGATTGACCTTTAGAAATATATTAGTATCCAATTCTGCAGCAGGAATAACCCTAACAGGTATTACACAATCTGGTTATAATTTTCAAGGAAATACGGGAGACCTTGCTTATCTCGGTGGAGTAAGTGGAACTATTTTCCTTAAAGGTGCTAGCGGAAATCGTTGGGATCAAATTAATAAAAATATAACTATAATAACAAGAACATCTAAAGAAAAAGATGTTTCTGGAATTACACAAAGCGATAATAATTATAGAACTTCTAGTATAGGTCCTGTTGGTCTAGAAACTGTCAATGATATGGCTATCAGTGGATATACGTTTAATTGTATAAATGCACTTCCTATATCTACTGTAGACGGAACTACATTTACACAACACGGACTGTATATTAAACAACCAGTTACTAAAGAAATAGCAACACAAGGATTATATTTCTCACAACAACAAGCAATAACTTCCTCTAATTATATAACCTTTAGTCCACAGACAGCTGGAGGAATGACATTTGGATCTTGTTTGATTGGAATAACACTTGCAAATTATTATACAAAAGTAAGTTGTGATCTTGTGTGTGGAACATTTAATGATAATATTAGTGGTTCTAATAAAGCTTGTTGTCTATATGATTACACTATAGGTGGAATTACTTGTATAAATACATCAGAATCCGATTGTATTCGATTTATGGGAGTAGTTGGTAATTATACATGCGAAATGTATGAGGGTATATTGGAATTGTGTCCCGATGATCTTTGTTTTTCTTGTAATGTAGGTAAATGTTGTTTCAAAGGAAGATGTTATTCTCTTACAGAACTACAGTGTTTTACTGGATATCCTGGGTCCGTCTGGTTTGATGAGGATTGTTGACACTAAAAGGAAATAAACAATAATGAATACACAGTTCCGATCTAGAATAAGCGAAATAATAGATTATAGTTCATTATTAAATTATGGTCTATGTTGTAAAGGAATTACATCAGTTGGATTTACTGGTGAATTTAATTTTACTTCATGTTATGCAACAGGTGGTGTATTTACACCATATAGTAGTAATATAATCACTAGTAATGGTAATATATTAATAAATGATGTGTGTTCTAAAGCACAGAATTGTGCTAACAGTTCTAGTGGGTGACAATGATTATATATAATATACAGAGAACCAAATGCATATATTAATGAATTTATATTATATCTTTAACCTTTTGGAGTCTGTATAGTGGGAGCCATACCAAAAGTTCAGCACGGTAGTTGCAGCACATACGTATGGATCCCGGCAATCGGAGCGCCTGGCGGGGGCTATTGTAGTCCCATAATGTGCAAGGGGATAGGCCGAAGTTACTTCGGCCCGCTGAAGACGCCTACCTGTTGCGAGGGTGGAGAATGCATAGATTTGACTTGCCGGGATACTTGTAATTTTTGTTATGACATCCTTGATACCGCATGTCGTGATGATGCTGTTCATTGTATTAATTGGAGGCCTCCTGGCTTTGACGGTTGGGAAATGTTCCAGAAACACCATCTCTATGCCACCTGGTATGCCCCTTTATTTGGTGGTTTCACGTATGCTGGTTCAGTTCCAACGCAAATTCTAGGCGTAGAACCGCACTGGTTTAGTTATGAAATGATTCCTGGACTTACTAGATCATGGTGTCCATGGTATGTGGATTTTAAGACTGCAGTTTGCGACGATGACACGGGGGGCGTGAACTTCGCCAACAACTCCCGTATGGGAGTTACTTTTTATAATAAAGCTATTGAGCCTAGCCAAATTTTTTCTACTTTATCTCCTGGTCCAACTCTACCACCATATTTACCACCTATATGTAATGATGAGAATCTTTATTGTTGGCGTGGTCACACAGACTTTCTTATGCGTAACGGATTATCTGATAACCAAGGCATGACATCGAATGGTCCATATAGATGGTTTACTTCAATATCTTCTTATGGAACTAAGACCTTAGTCAACAGAAATGGGGTTTTTTATGGCAATTCAAAAATAGGATTCGGATCTGCACATACACAGGGTATGACGTTCTTTACATCCTTTAATAAAAATACAAGTGGTATGAGTTTATTATATACTGATATTGTGCGTGGAACAACATATCCCGCTGTAAATGACTGGGAAAGTCTGTCTATATTAGCAAATCCGTATTTCATGGATGGAAATAAGGCTAACAATACACCACAAATAATAATACCTGGAGTATCGATGAATAATTGTGGGTCAGTGGGTCTATTTGGTAGAACAGGATGTACATGTAATAATTGTGGTACTGAAATTCTTCAACAAGATCCGGGGGGGGATGAAAATGCTCCCCTCAGTCTTGACGTATTTAGTTCTAAGTGGAGAACAGCAATAAAAGAATCTGGTTTGCCTTGGTTAATAAAAGATAAAGCAACTGGAATAGAGATGGTTCTGATTCCGGGCGGAACTTTCATGATGGGATATTCTTCTAATTGCTGGGCAGTCAATGGCCAGTGCCCGCCAGAAAACCAAGTTACTGATGAACTACCAATACACCCAGTTATTATATCTAAATCTTTCTATATTAGTCGTCACCAAGTGACTCAGGCTCAGTGGATGGCGCAGATGGGGAACAATCCGAGTTGGAATCAGCCGGAAAACTCATATAAGAATCCGAACGGGCCCGGTGATTGCCAATGGTATGAGGGGTGCTGGAACATTACAGAGAATACTCAACGGCCTGTCGAACGAGTCTCTTGGAACAACATTCAGTTGTTTAATCAAAAGACAGGATTTAGATTACCAACTGAAGCTGAATGGGAATATGCCTATCGTGCAGATAGTTATCCTGAATACGTCGCAATACCTCCCCAACCACCACGGACGGACGTAAGATGGGAAAGCTTTTCGTACGTTTGGCCTGGCTCGACTGCGGCATTGCCGATCTGCAATGGCCCCCTATGGGGGCCTGTCGAACCGAGAATGGTCTGGGGTGGTTTTTTAGACTGGATGCGCCATGGTGATTGTCCGAGTGAACCGAATATCAAATGGGCAGGGTTGCATTGGACGCATTGGTTCAGATACACTTCTTGTGTGGGTCTACAGAGATCTGAATTTGGAGGGGCTACCTATATGATGGGCTCTTGCTTACCATTTTCATCCCAATTTCATACTCAACCTGTTAAATCTCTTCGGCCGAATGGTGCAGGTATTTATGATATGGGCGGCAATGTTTTTGAGTGGTGCCAGGATTGGTATGGCGCTTATTCAAGCGCTGAGCAAACAAATCCCACAGGACCTGCGACTGGTTTGGAACGTGTGTTGCGCGGTGGTTCTTTCAAGTCCAATTTCGGCCGTGCCGCCGCGCGGCGCGCTGATAACCCTACAACGGTCAACAGAGAATATGGATTTCGAGTTGTAAAAGATTGTGACTTTTCTTTAGCTCAATCATTTTGTTCTGCTAGTGGTTGTTCTGCCTGTACAGATATGGTATGCAATTTCGACCCACGTTGCTGTGAAGTTGGATGGGATCAGAATTGCGTTGACAAAGCTAATGATTATTATAATAACGGTGATGTTTCTTCTACAATATCTTTTATAGGATCAAATGGTATTCAGTATAATATCGGCGAGCCGTTTCCTCCAAATGTTATCTGTGGAACAACTGGAGGATATGACGCAGGAACTACAGCAGAAGGAGATGTTTTTGCTAGTGTCTGGCAAAATTATACTGGGTATACTGACTATAAACCATACGGTTTAGATTATTATTCTGTTTCTCCGAAAGGCTCTTCTGCAGAAGTTTTAAGAAATTATCCGAATTATCGTGATGGTGTTTTCGGAGAACGACCAGATTTAATATTATTTAGATTAGCTAACAACATATATCCAAATAGTTGGATGGTTGGATTTTCTGGTTGTACTGCTCCTTTTCTTGCAGGTCACAGAATAGAAGGCCAGACTTCGTGTTTTGTGGATCACACTACATGTAACTCAAATAAATACACTCAGAGTCAAGTTTATTATAATCAAATTGCAGTAGGTGCGCGACATGCATTGGTCACAATGGGAGAGTATGAAATAGTGGAATCACAGGGCCCGAGCCCAGGTGAGAACTCAGATTGTCCTATAAAAACATTTCCATATTTGATTCAGTTTTCTGGACAAACATTTGGACGAATAGATGTAAAATCTAATTGGTCTACAATGGATTTTGATTTAAGTTTGAGTAACCCGGAATCATATTCTATTAGAAAATTAATTACTAATGCCGGTGGTATAGATTCAATTGTGACTGGAATATCTTATTCTGACGAAAAAGATAAATTATACAAAACTGGAATATCAGGAGAGAATGAGATTACACAAGAATGGGATATAGAAAATGACAGTTGTTCTTTTAAAGATGGAAATGTAATCAATCCTCTACTGTGTGGTTTTGGACTAACATCTTGTTTCAAATACGGTATTACTCTTGGACACAAAGATCATCCTATATGGAACCGTGGCGTTGATAATATTCCATATGTTTCTGTTATTAGTGCTGGAAAAATTTGTTGGCATTTGCATCCTCGGACAGTAGATGAGAATAAATGCTCATGGGACTGGATATCTGCAGGAAATACAGGAGAATCTTGTGCCATACTTAGATGTGAATTTAATGATGATACATTAGAAAGACACGCTATTTGTTGGGGAAATAGATATGACCAGGCCAATATTCCCCTGGAAGCATGGGATGCTGAGACAATGAGTAATCCGATAGTAGAAACAGAAAATGGTTACAAATATAGAGACTGCACCGACTATGATTTTACCAACACTTATCATCCATGTCAAATTGACATAAAAGGATCATCTCCTGTCATATATTATAGATCTTATCCTTATGATTTAGTTGGCCGCTACGATAATAAACATGTTTTCAACGAGACTGGTGTATATGTAGATTTTAAATCTACCACGTATAATATAAGAGGAAAAACTAAATATTTTAAAAATGAATGGAAATTAGAAAATTCATTTGGTGACACTACTCGTACACTGCCAGTACAGGATAACACTCACGGCGATGCTTTCCCGTCGATACACAACCGAGATCTTCGTAGAAATCATGTAGAATTGTCTGGCATCAAAGAATTCGCTTTACCAGAAATGAGAGAAACATTTGGTTTACAATTTGTACCCAATTATCCTGTAATATCCTCGAATGCGTGGATAAAAAACAGATACAATAGTGTAAGTTATGGCAATGACAGAGATTGTTGTGGTTTCAAAACTGGTGTTTGTTGTAAATCTGGCAAATGTATACAGACAGATAATCTAGATTGCAGTGAAAAGAGCGGTGATTGTTTTATATCAGGTCAAGTTTGTAATCCTACAATCTGTAATTCATGTAGTAATTCTAGTAGTAGTTCTAGTAGTAGTTCTAGTAGTAGTTCCAGTAGTAGTTCTAGTAGTAGTTCTAGTAGTAGTTCTAGTAGTGGTGGTAGTAGTTCTAGTAGTGGTGGTGGTAGTAGTTCTAGTAGTGGTGGTAGTAGTTCTAGTAGTG
>SXGS01033616.1_pt1 | contig 29167 bp, 21 predicted proteins | sample 3174681 | NCBI WGS metagenome assembly SXGS01 (sample SAMN11356861, study PRJNA531348) | freshwater metagenome | isolation source: freshwater sample F1-80 | place: China: Fuxian Lake, Yuxi | collected 2017-12-25 | reverse complement strand
GCCCACCCACATCTGTTTCCCACCACCCAGCCAACAAACACGTCATTGCGTTGGCGCGAGAACACCCCTCGTCCCCACCACCCAGCAACCGTGCACGTCATTGCGAGGAGTGGTTGACGCCGGAAGGCGCATTGTCGCGAGCCTCGTCGCTGGCTCGAAGCGCCCAAGCGCCGGGGCGGATATCACCGAACGACGCGGCAATCTACGAGATCCGAGCTTCCAAAACTTGGCTTCTGAGCTGTGAGTACTCTCGGGCCGATCCCCGTGAGCGAGAACCTCGGTTCTCGTAGATTGCCGCGTCGCTGTGCTCCTCGCAATCACGCTCTTGCTGACGGGGCCGGAGAACGGTTGGCGGAACACTTCGACGGTGGTGGAGAATGCCGGCCCAGGCGTCGCGATTACGCCACGCCGCCTTGCGGCCGTCGCGCTCACTCGGAGCTTCGGGCCATCCGGTATCGACTACAAGTCCGGTACCGTCACCGGGAACCGGGGGTTGGCGCTCATCTCGGCGCGGAGCGTGGTCTTCGCCTGCTCGATCAGGTCCCGGCGAGTGGAACTCAGGTCCTCGGTCTCACCCGGGTCCCGGGAGAGATCGTAAACCTCCCACGGTCCCGGCTGCTGCGTCTTGAGCTGCTGCCGCACGACCTTAAAGTCGCCAAGCCGAACGGCGACCTGACCGCCGTATTCCGGAAACACCCAGACCATCGGCTTTCGCCGAACCGACTCCGACTTCCGGGTGAGCAAAGGTAACAAACTGACCCCGTCCCGCTCGCCCGCCGGCCGCTTCCCGATCACTTCACAGAGCGTTGCGAAGTGATCCGGGGCGTAGGCAGGCGTCAGAGACGTCGACTTCGCCGGAACCCGACCGGGCCAACGGACGATGAACGGCACCCGGATCCCGCCCTCGTAAACGCTGCCTTTGTAAGCCCGCAGCTCCCGCGTGCTGTTGAAGAACCGGGCGTCGACCCCGCCGATCCCGTACACCGGATCCTTCGCCATGTGGGTCGTGCCGTTGTCGCTGGTGAAGACCACCAGCGTGTTCTTCTCAATTCCCTGCTTCTTGAGCGCGTGCATCACCTTTCCCACATGCTCGTCCAGGTTCGTGATCATTGCCGCGTAGGCGGCTCTCGGGCGGGGGTGGGGCAGGTAGCCGGACTGTCCCCGATAGGGCTGGTCGTCCCAGCTCGCAGGATAGGAGTCCACGAGACGCTTCGGCGGGTGCATGGCCACGTGCGGCTCGATGAAGGGCAGGTAGAGGAAGAACGGACGCTTCGCGTTCTGCTCGATGAAGCGGACTGCTTCGGCTTCCATCACGTCCGACGAGTAGGTGTCCGCCTGAAAGTCTTCAAGCCGGACCTCTCCGGTGGGCAGGCGCTCATTGCCGGGGATGGGATGGGAATTGATGGGGATCTTCTGGTTGTTTCGCCAGAGATGCGGCGGATAGTAGCTGTGGGCCACGGATTGGCAGTTGTAGCCGAAGAAGAGATCGAAGCCCTGACGGTTCGGGTCTCCGGTGCTGCCCACAGGACCCAAACCCCACTTGCCGATGGCGCCGGTGGCGTACCCCGCTTCCTTGAAAACCTCTGCGATCGTGAGCGACTCATCGGGGATCGGATGCTGCCCTTCGCCGACCGTTCCGTCGGGATTCCGCACCGGCAGATTGCCGCGGATGGGCGTGTGCCCCGTGTGCAGGCCCGTCATCAGCACATTGCGCGAGGGCGCACACACGGGAGCTCCCGAGTAATACTGAGTGAATCGCATCCCCTGCGATGCCAGGCGGTCGATGTTTGGAGTCCGGATCTTGCGCTGGCCGTAGCACCCCAACTCTCCCCACCCCAGGTCATCCGCCATGATAAAGACGACGTTGGGGCGGGCTGCCACGGAGTTGACCGGGTTTCGTCCGGCCGCAGCACGGCAGAAGACCGGAGCGGATGCCAACGCCAGGATCAGGAGCGCCCGGCGCATTTGAAATCGGGGACTCACGAGCACCTCCTTCACGTGATCCGTCGCGTGGGGCCGCCGGAGGGAGACAAATCCGTGGAAGCAGCGAAGATCATCGGTCTGGGAACGGTCGCCGCCGTCGTCTACGGGATCCTCCACGACCAGATCACCGCGCGCCTTTGCGTCGAGTACTTCACCGTCGCACACCCGGACTATTTGCACACCACTTCGCCGACTCTCCTCGGTCTCTTCTGGGGAGTCGTCGCGACGTGGTGGGCCGGCGCCTTCTCCGGCGGACTGCTGGCCATCGGCTGCCGAGCGGGCCGGCAACCCCAGCTCACGTGGATCGATGTTCGAGGCTGGATCGCAGTACTGCTGGTCGTGATGGGGACCGGCGCCTTCATCGCCGGCTGCGTGGGCTACTCCCTCGGCAGCCACCCCCTCCCGCTGTGGCTCCAGTGGGTTCCACGGGATTATCCCGAGATCGACAGCCCTGGAAAGTTGCCGGGGTTCCTGGCAGCCGGGTTCGCGCACAACATGAGTTACAACATCGGTTTCGCGGGAGCGCCGACGTTGATGCTGCTCGCCTTCTCCCGCCGTCGACGTCTCGCCCGGACGGGCTCGGTCGTTCCCAAACCGTCGGATATCGGCTAACATAGCGGTTGTTCGCCCCTCCGCAAGCGGCTCAAACCCTCCCGGGGTCTCCAGCGGCGCTTCCGGCGGTCTCGGGCGACCCTACCACTTTCTAAAGGCGACACGGCGATGTCTGAGACCTTCCGGCCGAAGTCCAGAGATTCGCAGAGGCGCCCTCCGCGTATGCGGCCGAATGCGCCGCGCTCCGCGAAGGACGTCAACCTCTAGCCCGGCGGGGCGACCCCCGACTCCCCCTGGAGTCGCGTGGGGCCGCGCCGGGCGAACGCCGCATTCCCGTCGTCGAAACTTCCCCGCAAGGATCGCCGCGAACCGGCGCTCGGGCCCAACGCCCCGATCGCCGAAGGCATCCCACTTCGAATTGAGAGTCATCCCCCATGCTGTTGAAACGCACCCACGGCGCCGGCACGCTGCGCGCCGAACACGAAGGTCAAACCGTCACCCTCTCCGGCTGGGTCCGCAAGCGCCGCGATCAGGGCGGCGTCATCTTCATCGACCTCTGGGACCGGAGCGGTCTGGTGCAGACGGTCTTCGACTCCAGCGAATGCCCCGCTGCCCACGCCGTCGCGGATCAATGCCGCGGCGAGTTTGTGCTGGCCGTTCAGGGGCTCGTCCGCCTTCGACCTGCGGGAACTCAGAACGACAAGCTGGACACCGGCGCCGTGGAAGTCCGAGCTATCTCCGCAGAAATCCTGAACCCGTCGAAGACTCCCCCGTTCCAACTCACCGACGAGCGGATCTCCGAAGAGATTCGCCTGGAGCATCGGTACATCGACCTCCGACGGCCACAGATGCAGGCCAACCTGAAGCTGCGGCACCAGGTGGTGAAGGCCTGCCGCGACACGCTGGACTCGCTCGGCTTCTGGGAGGTGGAAACCCCCTGCCTCATCCGAAGCACCCCCGAGGGGGCTCGGGACTACGTGGTGCCGTCCCGCCTCTACGCGGGCAAGTTCTATGCCCTGCCGCAAAGCCCGCAGCTCTTCAAGCAGATGCTGCAGGTCAGCGGTGTGGAGCGCTACTTCCAGATCGCTCGCTGCTTCCGGGATGAGGATGCCCGGGCGGACCGGCAGCCCGAGTTCACCCAGATCGACCTGGAGATGTCGTTCGTCGAGCAGGAAGACGTCTTCGCGGTGGTCGAGCGAGTGATCTCGGCCATGTGGGCCGCTGCCGGCGTGGAACTCGAAACGCCGTTCCCCCGCTTGAGCCACCATGAGGCGCTGGATCGCTTCGGGAGCGACAAGCCGGACATGCGCTTCGGGATGGAGCTGAAAGACCTTGGCGATATCTTCGCAGACAGTGAACTCCGGGTGTTCCAGAACGCGCTTGCCTCGGGCGGACGGATCCGCGGCATCGCGGCCCCCGGCTGCGCCGGCTACAGCCGGAAGCAAATCGACGATCTCACCCAGTTGGCCCGGCGCTTCGGCGCGGGTGGGCTGGTCTCCATCCTGGTGGAATCTAGCGGATATCGCTCCAGCATCCAGCGCTACCTGACTCAGGAGCAGGTCGACCGCATCTGCGAGCGACTGTCGGCCGGACCAGGGGATCTGATTCTGATCGTCGCCGACAGGGCCTCGGTCGTCTCGGAGGCGCTCAACCGGCTGCGGCTGCATCTCGGCCAAGCGCTGGGATTGATCGACTCGACGAGCTGGAAGTTCGCCTGGATCCTGGACTTTCCGCTCTTCGAGGCGGATGACAGCGGGGCCCTTTCGCCCTCCCACCATCCGTTCAGCCACCCCAAAAACCCTCGAGATGTGGAGCTGCTCGAGACGGCGCCCACCGAGGTGATCGGTTCGGTTTACGACCTGGCGGTGAACGGCGTCGAGATGGGCAGCGGAAGCATCCGTGTTCACGACCCGCGACTGCAGCTCAAAATCCTGGAACTGATCGGCATCTCCGAGGAGAAGGCATGGGAGCGCTTCGGCTTCCTCCTGCATGCCCTGTCTTACGGAGCGCCGCCGCACGGTGGGATCGCGCTCGGCGTGGATCGAATCGTGCAGATGCTTGCGGGAGAGCAGACCATTCGCGACGTCATCGCCTTCCCGAAGACGGCGAGCGGCATCGACCTCATGCTCGACTGCCCGTCGGAGCTGGACGCGGCACAGTTGAAAGAACTGCACCTCGACGTCGTGCTCCCGGCTGCCGACGATCCGGCGTGATTCCTGGAGGGGCCCCGGAAACCCGCGGCCCCTCCCCTTCAGGCTTTGGGACCGCCCGGCTTCGGAGGTGCGTGGTGGCGTTTCTCCGTTTGAACTCGGTGGCTCGACGCCGCCGGCAGCGGAACCCGAACGGAGTCTTCCAGGAAGTCCCTCTCTTTGAGGGGCTGAACGCGGAGTTTCGCGCGGGAGAGATCACCTTTCTCACCGGCCCCTCCGGCTGCGGCAAGAGTTCGCTGCTCCGGCTCTTGAACCGCCTAGAAGATCCGCAGTCCGGCGTCATCCACTTTCGAGATCGTCCCCTCACCGAGTACCCCGTGCTGGAGCTGCGTCGGAGGCTGGTGCTCGTGCGGCAGCAGCCGACGCCCTTCCCCGGCACCGTGCTCGACAATCTGCTTCACGTCCCTCTCCTGCTGGGACACCCTCGCCGGGAGTCCGAAGCGCGCGCCACCGCACTCCTCGGCGAGATGGCGCTGCCCACGGAACTGCTCCCCCGGTCTGCGGGAGAGCTCTCGGTCGGACAACTCCAGCGGGTCTGCGTGGCGCGGGCTCTCATGCTGGAGCCGGAGGCGCTCCTGCTGGACGAGCCGACGTCGTCGCTCGATGTGGCATCCGCCGAAGCGCTCCGGACGGCGATGCAGCGCCGTCGAGACGAGAACGGCTTGAGCGCCGTCTGGGTGACGCACCAGACCACGGAACCTGCCGCCGTGGGAGGGCCGGTCTGGCTCCTCGAAGGCGGGGCCCTGACCCCCGTCGTGCCAGCGGTTGCGACCGGAGCTCTCACCTGATGGGCGCGCAGCCGATCGGGTTTGAAGCCCTGGGTGTCGCGTTTCTGCTCGTCTCGGTGGTGATCGCCATCAGTCGCGGCCTGGGACTGGGACTGGAACGGCAGCTCCTCGTGGGCGCGGCCCGCACCTTGCTGCAGTTGAGCCTGGTCGGATACCTGCTGGGATGGGTGTTTCAGGCGAGCGTGTGGTACTGGACTCCGCTGCTGCTCGGTGGGATGCTGGCGGCCGGCGTTCACACTGCGGGCAGTCGAACCGCACACTCGGTCCCCGGCTCGATCGGGCGGCTGGCGCTTGCCATGGGCGTCGGAAGCCTGCTCGTACTCCTCATCGTGATCTTTGCCATCCTGCAACCCGATCCGTGGTTCTCCGCCCGCGAGACCGTTCCGATCTTCGGAATGATCCTCGGCAACTCCATGATTGCCGCGTCCCTGGCCATGGAGCGCTACGGAGCCGACCTGAAAGCTCGCCGTGGAGAAGTGGAAGCCGCCCTCTCACTAGGGCTGCCGGTCCGGCAGGCTGCGGCGTCCATCTTTCGGGGGGCCATCCAGGCCGCGCTTACCCCCTCGATCAGCTCGATGATGGTGGTGGGGGTGGTACAGCTCCCGGGCATGATGACCGGCCAGCTTCTCGCGGGGGCGGACCCGACACAGGCAGTTCGCTACCAGATCGTGGTGATGTACATGACCACGTCCGCTGCCGGCATCACCGCCGCGCTGACCGTGCTCCTCTGCGAACGGGGGTGCTTCACCCGCGCTCATCAGTTTGCCGTCGAGTAGCGACACAGGCCGCCTGAACGGCTCAGGGCCACTCCGATCTGAACCAATGCCACCCCGGATCAGCCGCTCGCAAGACTGGGCAGCAACCGCTGCAATCCTGGAAGCCTACCTTCGGCCCCTGGCCTCTCGCGTCATCGACGTGAGCGACCCCGATTCGCTTCTGCGCCTCACTCGTGGGCCGCACGCGCTGGATGAGGCCGGCGTCCGGGCCGAGGCGGAGGCGTTCCTGATGGAGCTGCTGCAAACCTATCCCGAACTGGCGCTGCCGGAGCAGGCCGAGGCGCGCCGACTCTTCGCCCGCCACCCTTCGATCCTCTGGGCCGTCGGCGTGCCCGCCTCCCACGCCCCGGAAGAGCGGTCGCGACTGGCGCTCGTTCGATTCGCACTGCTCGATCAGGGCCGCGACGGTCGGGACGCACTGTTGGAGCTGGAGCAGATTTGCCGGGAGGCGCGGGCTGCGGGCGTGGACCTGTCGCCGCTGCTTCGAGCCGCCGCCGAGGCTGCATCGGAGAGTGACCGATACGGCATGGGCTCGACGCGGCGGATGTTGTTGGCGGCGCTGGAGGGCGGCAGCGATTAACCCAGGTTCCGCAGTTGGGGGTACCCAGAGTTTTTTCTGACTCTCGATTTGGTCTGTTTCACCCGGTGTTTTCGGGATTTTGGAGGGGGAAATCCGGATTTGCGGATGCAGTGGAGACACCGCCCCGGGTTGGCCTCAGGTAGACTGCGCGAGTATTCCTCCGACACAACTCTCGAACTCGCGGCGCACGCACCTACGCCTACGGGTCGCTCGTCGAGACCCACCGCCTTAACCCGCCCCTTTTTCAAATCAACTACGGAACCTGGGCTAGCCGGCGCGTCGGTTCCGCCCTTCGATCTCCATGCGTCGCCGCATGAGATCGATGCGTTGGCGCACGGTGGGCCGGCGGGGCGCGTCCCGATCGTCCGGGCCACCGAGGGCGAGGTACCGCTCGTACGCCGCAATCCCCTCCCGCCAGCGCGAACGGGCGGCGCTCGCCAGTCCAAGCTGGTACCAGGCGTCCACCGACCCCGGACTCTGCCGGGTCGCCACGGCCGCCAGCGACCCGGCGTGCGCCCAGTCCTGGGCCTCGAAGGCGTCCTGTGCCTGACGGGCGAGCACTTCCGACTGCTGCCCGGGTGTGCGGACCTCCTCCACCTCGAATGGAAGCGGCACGGAGCGGAGGAGTCCCCGCCATCGCTCCGGGCCTGGCGTCGCTCTCGTGTCCAGCACCGCCACGGCTTCGTAGGTCCCGGCCTTCACGGCGCCGGAGTCGCTGGTGGGTAGCTGGAAAGAAATGGAGGCTCTCCCCGGCTGTTCGGACTCGACGCCGCAGCGAGCCACCTCGAACCGCGAAACACCGTCGCGCCAGCTCCAGTTCTTCAGGATGCGACTGCGGGCGCCGTTACGCACGGCGAACAGCTCCACCTCCGCCAGATGGGTCCAGCCTCGGTAGGCAGCCGGGAGCCGATCGGAGACCCGGCCGGAGTTGGCCGGGTTGACCGGAGGCCGGTCGGTCTGGAGAGGTCGAGCGGGGTAGCGGAGGGAGAGCCGGAACGCGACAGGCGCTCCCTGGAGCCATGTCGGCGGCTGCCCGTCCGCCTCCGGAAGCTCCAGAGCCAACACCGGCGGGGCTGCCGGAGGCCGGGAGAAGGCGGGCGCCTCGCTCCGGCACAGCGCCAGGGCAGCCAGTGCGAGCCCGAGTCCGCCCAGAAGTCCGGAGAAAACCACCCGCCGGGGCGAGCGACGCCGTCCGTCCGGGACGGCCCCATCCCGGCCAGAGGTTCGATCAGAGTACATCGGAGACCTTCCTGGTTCGGCGGCGGGTTACTTCTTCTCGCGCAGCATGCGCTCGGCAAAGCCCATCAGCGACTGCACATCGGCGCGCCCTTCGTCGGCGCCCGGACTCACTTTGCTTGGCAGCGCCAGGTACTTCCGGCCGGCCGCCACCACCGTACTCCAGTCGCGATTGCTGTCCGCCGCCGCCGCCAGCGCGTGCCAGGCAACCGCGTTCGCCGGGTCCAATTGGGTCGCCTTCGCCGCCAGTTGCTGCTCCGCTGCCGGGTCTCGTTGTATGTCCCGTGCGAACCGGGCGCGACTCAAGTAGACCCGGCTCAGATCCGCCGGGTTTGTCGGCAGCGGCCGAAGGGTGAACTCGGTGGTCGCCGCCACCGGACCGCGCCAGCCGTCTCCGGCCGCCTTCCGGGTGTCCAGTACGGCGTTAACCCGGTACTTGCCCGGCGAGAGCTGCTCCGTCATGGAGGGAGGCAGCGAAAACGGATTCCAGAGTGGCCGCGACCCGATCACCGACGCCGTATCCGTGCCTTTCTGCACGGCGCCGGCCCAGGCCCGCCAGGTGAGCGTCCCGCCCACTGGCTTCCACCAGGCGAGAATCTGCCGCTCGAGACGCACCGTCACCAGATCCGGCCAGGCCTGTCCCGGTCCGCACAGCCGCAGGGTGGGGACGTGACCCTCGGCCTGGCGTGCGTTGTGTGCACGCCGCGCGGCACGTGCCGCCTCCGGGTAGCGCAGCGTGATCTGCAGCGGCACGGGCTCTCCCCGCCAGTAGTTGGATGGGTCTTGGCCGAAAGGGACTCGCTGCTCAAGGATGAACTGCACGGGAGCGGAACGGTTCGAGAATACGTCGGCCATGCCGAGAGTCGTGCCGCCCAGCAGCACGCCGCCCACGATCAGCCTCAAAACTGGAGCATTCATCACAAATCCTCTCTTCCGGGTCAGTCTTACCCTGGACCCTCTGTGCATCGGCATCCACCGCCCCAGCTCAGATGGCCGGGGGCGACGGGACCGGGTCTGCCGGGTCGCTGTCGTCGACGTGCGCGCGGCTCCGGCAGTTGTCCGGGCTCGTGCAGAACAGGGTGGGGAACTGCAGCGCGTCCCATGCCGCCGGGCCTAACGCGGAGGCGCCATTGATTTTGTCGCCAATGTAGCGCATATAGCAATTGAGGTCGCCGCTGTAGCGCCGTTCGTCATCCGTCCCCGTGGCGCCGGAAAAGTTGCCGTGGTGGTGCAGCGCGATGCCGTGACCCTGCTCGTACGTGATCACCCAGTTGGTGGCGTCGTCGACGTGATCCGTCGAGGCTCCTTGCGGTGTCTTGCTTCCCATCTCGGTAGTGATCTTGTCCACATCCACCGTAATTGCTATGGTCCGGCCGGGATCCCCCGGCGGCCCCACGGTCCAAGCCTGCCCCCAAAATCCTTCCGGTAGACCCCCATTAACCAGCCACAGGCAATGCTGCAGCACTTTGTGGTGGGTGCCATGGTTCGGGTTCACAGCGGCGCGGCCACCGGTGGCGTAGTTGATGTCCCCCGCCTTCAGTTGGTGCACGGTGATGGAGAGAGCGCCGGCGGCAGCAGTGAAGTTGCCCTGTGCGTAGATACCGCTCTGGTCGTAGACGAAGACATCCCTCAAATTGGGGTCCATACGGTGGTGCACCCCATCCAGTTGAAGGCCGCGGTACTCCTCGTAGCGGGTGAGGCCGTCGCCCGGAGAACCCGGGCCGCCCTCCTCGTCCTCGGCGCCGAGCCCACTGTTTTCCGGGGCCGCGTCGGCGATGAAGTTTCCATCCGCGTCGATGGGAAACTCCGAGACGTAGATGTTCAACTCGCCCTCCAGGCGCGCCGTCCCCAACCCGATTTCGACCGAGACGGCCCCGTGGGTCCCGAAGTCCCAGTTGTCCACCTCAATGGTGGTGACCAGAGACTCCACCCAGTACCTTGCCGTTTTCCTCTGGAGGCCAATCAGATCGTAAAAGCCTCCGCCCAATCGGAACTCGGCGTCCAGGATGGGGAGCGTGACTGGGGCGTAGGGGTCTGGGAGCGGATAGGTGCGATACATCGGTTGGGTGCTGTTGAGGCACCAGCCCGGCTCGTCCGCAGGATCCAAATGCCACGTGTGGTAATCGGCCATCGAGTTGCCGAGGTGGTCCACGGCGGGCGTGAGGGTGGCCGTGAAGGAGCCGGGGCTGTCCGGCATCGTCAGCAATCCGTTCTCAACGGTGGGTGTCGGAACCCACGACGACGAGCAGGGGGTAACCAGGAACTCCCAACAGGTGAACTGTCGACTCGCCGTCGCCGGGGGGTCGTCGGCGAGGATCGTGTTCGGGTCGTCCGCGGTCAGGCTGATCGTCACCGTGCCGGACTGGTTTGGCGGGCAGCGATAGTGGGTGATCTGAGAGAAAGTAGCGGAAGGCGTAAAGACGCCGTTCATCAGGTAGCCGAACTCACCCCCAAAACCATTGTCGGAATAGGAGATCCCTCGCACGGCCTGGTCCAGGGTGATCCCTTCCGGAAAGCTGCAGCCGGGGTTGGTGCATACGTCGAGGATTGGGTCACCTCTACGATCTCATAGCGCCGGACACGCTCCACCCACTCCGCGCCCCCGTTTCGCGTGATGAGCACGGCGAATGAGGGAGCAGCCCCGGGAGTCCAGTTGTGGCTGTGCGGGGGCTCCTGCGCGGCGGTCGGGGCTCCCAGGAACAGCGAAAGCAGGAGCGCGCCAACAAGCGTCGCGCGCTCGACGGAAGCGTGCTTGGGCCAGCCTGTTCGATGCCGGTTTCGCAGTATCATCTTCCTCATCCACCCATTCGGGATCTATCTAATCGGACCGGGCATGCAGGCGAAACCGACGGTTGCCCGGCGAACTCTGCACGTCAACCCATCCATCGGAGAGGAACTCTGGACGGACCGCTTTCCGGCAGTTCCGGGGGCGGCGAGATCGACTGCGACGGTTGAGAAGCTGACTTCACACTATCGCAAGAAGTCCCCACGCCGCAAATGTTTTTTTGCTCGATTGAAGCGTTTTTGCATCGGTACGGAGTACCAAATACGGATCCTCGGGGGTTGGGGCGCGTTTCCTGAGCCGGGGCGTTGGAGGATGTGGACGATCTCTTCGGCTGAAATAGAATCCTCAGCGTGCTTTCAGAGACGCGCCGTTCCACCCGACTCGCACGACTCAGCGCCGGCGCTGAGGGCCAGACTCACCGGGATTCCGTGGCGCTTCGTCGCCGAACTCGCCTCAGGTCCTCGGGGAGTGGGCTCATCAATCCTTCGGGACAGGACCGTGCGGCCTAAGCCGTAGGCGGTTCAAACGGCGTCTCCAGGCCCAGGGTTTCCGCCAGCGTGAGTTCATCTTCCTCGAGACGGGCAGCGGCGACATCCGGGTTGCCGAGAACCCGCGGAGCGGTGAGCCGGGCGCCGCACTCGGGACAGGACAGCCCCGCGACGATCGTGGTGGTCATCGCCGCGTGCACCTGCAGGTCGCAAGCCTGACACGCGACCCAGACCAACTGCTTGACGTACAGCGCGCCGGGCTGCCTCGAGTCCTGGAGGCTCTCCGGCTGGTGGGACCATCGGGTTTGTCGGGTGTATTCGGTACGCATGGTGGGTTCAAGGCAGCCCCGAAAAGGCGGGGCGCTGAGAGCTAGAGTTGCTCCTGAAGTTCGTCTTCCTGTCGGAGCAGGCGTCGGAGCCACTCCTCGGGCTCTTCCACCGGCGCCAGCAACTGGTCGCCACAGTGAGGACACTTTACGCCGTCATAGAGGGCCCGGGCCGCCTCGGCGTGCACCTCAACCTCGCACGAGTCGCAGAGGCCGAACGTCATCAGCCGAACGCGGGGGGCCCCGGGGGGGTAGTCGTCGGGATCCACGCGCTCCGGATCCACGGCCCACGCGGTGGCCTCGCTCTCCCCGAATTCTTCCTGATCCATGTCCCGCTCTCCCGGAAGGCCGTCCGATCGCGGCCGGCGTGCCAACGAGTATGTTCTACCGGGTTCCCGATCCAAACGAGAAGCGCCTTTGTCCGCTCGAACCGCGTCGCCGAAGGGCGCCGGCACGCGCACTCGGAACTACCCTCTCGGAAGGCAGCGGCCGGACCGGATGGAAGGGACGACGGGACGATGAGCGAGTGGCGCGCGGGGGTTGCGGAGGCGGATATCACCCCACCGCTGGGCGTGGACATGACCGGTTACGGCAACCGTCCCGGGCCGGCCGATCACGTGCTCGACCGGCTGGCGGTGCGGGTCCTGGTGCTTCAACACGGGGACGAACCCCCCATCGCGCTCACGGGCGCCGACCTGTTGGGGCTGGGAAACGAACAGATCGCCTCCATCCGAGGCGCCCTGGCCGGCGACATCGCCCCCGAGCGTCTGCTGTTGAATCACAGTCACACCCATGCCGGACCCACCACCGATCCGCTTCGGGCGATGGGCAGTCCAGACTGGGACTATTGCCGGATGGTGGTGCGCCAGACGGTCTCCGTGGTTCGGGCGGCGCTGGGCTCGATGCGGCCCGTTCACCTTTCGGCGGGAGTGAGCAGCACCGAGATCGGCCTGAACCGACGGGAACTTCGCGCGGGCAAGATCGTCCTCGGCGAGAATCCGACCGGGCTGTTCGACTCCGCCGTTCGGGTGCTGAGGCTCGACGACGCCGCAACCGGAGCCCCCTTTGCCTGCTGGCTGTCGCACGGGACTCACCCCGTGGTGATGGGCCCTTCCAACACGGGGATCTCAGGCGAATGGCCCGGCGTGGCCTGTCGGGAGCTTTCGCGGGTGCTGGGCTGCCCGGTGGTGTTCGCTCAGGGCTGCTGCGGCGACGTGAACCCCATCCGACGGGGCGGCTACGATCAGGTCGTTCGCGTCGGCCGTGAACTGGCCGGCTCCGCGTGGGTCGCCTGGGAGCGCGCCGAGCCGGTGGCTCTCGGGGAGGGGCGGGCGCTGGGCGCGGCGCTGGAGACCGTTGGCCTCACCCCGCGCATCCCCTCCGTGGCGGAGGCCGATGCTGCGCTGGCGCTGGCCGAGGAGAAGGCACAGGCCCTCACGGAGTCGTTCGGCCGCCCCCTCACTCGGGATGAGTCGCTCCGACGGGTCGAGTCCTCCGCCGTGCGATGGGCTCACGATCACCTCCGGGTCGCCCGGGCTGGCGCCGCAGACCCGATTCCGATCGAAGTGCAGGCGCTCCGCCTCGGCGACTTCACGGTGGCGGCCACTGGTGCCGAGACGTTTGTAGCTACGGGCCTCGCGCTTATCGCGCGGTCGAAGACGCGGTGGACAGCGCCGTTGGGTTACTCCAACGGTTGTTTCGGCTACCTGCCCCCTCGCGACGAGTACCCCCGGGGAGGCTATGAGGTCGATGGCGCGTACCGCTACTACGGCACGCTGATGGTCGCTGACGACAGCGAGGCTCGCGTGGTGGAGGCGGGAGAACGAGTGCTGGCCGCCGCCGGTTCCGCCGGCTAAGCCCGTGGCGAGTTCTTGAGCCGGCGGTCCGCGTAGACCGCCGGATGCACCGCCGATCGGCCCGTCAGATGCCGGATCTGGCTTCGGCACGAGAACCCCGCTGCGATGATGGGCATCGACTCCGGCGCGGCCCGCACCTCGGGCGCCAACCGCTGCTCGCCCATGGTGTTGGAGATGTCGTAGTGACCCACCTCGTGGCCGAACAGTCCCGCCAGACCGCAGCAGCCGGCCTCGGGATCCCGGGGCTGCGCGCCGAGGGCGTTCAGCATCGCCATGAGATCCGGGACGCCGCCGAGCGCCCGTTGGTGGCAGTGGGGATGCGCGAGAACCGCCTCCGTACCGTCCGGCGGGGTCGGGCTCGTCCCACGGCGGGCGATCCACTCTTCCAGGGAGAGACACCGATCGGCCAGCGCTGCCGCCTGCTGGCGCAGCGTCCCCGAAACCAGCATCGGAAGGTCGTCGACCACCGCGGAGTGACACGATGGCTCCAGAAACACGATCTCCCCTTCGGCCGGGGCCGAAGCCAGGAACAGCTCAGCCTGAGTTCGCGCCTGGGTGAGGAGCCCCCGGGAGAGCAGCGGCCGTCCGCAGCAAACGCGCGCCATCGGACTCGCCTGCCCACCCAGCGCCCGGATGACCCGATCCGCCGCGAAACCGATCTCAGGCTCGAAGAACTCGGTGAAGGTGTCGACAAACAGCCATGGAGCCCCGGGGCCGGCGGCGTTCGCCTCCAGCGCATCGACGCAGCCCCGCCGCACGACGGCGGGAAGGGTGCGGCGTGCGTCCAGTCCGAGAAGCGTGGAGAGGAGCGCCCTGCCGGCTGCAGAACGGTTCACGGCATTGGCAAGCGGCGCCACCAGGCGACCCCACTCCGCCAGGCCGGCCGCGCGCCCGAGAATTCGATCCCGCATCGGGATGCCACGCGTCTGATGCTGCTGGTGCGTGAACTCCACCTTCATCCGCGCCATGTCCACCCCGGTCGGACATTCGGACTTGCAGGCCTTGCACTCCAGACAGAGATCGAATGCCTCGCGCAGCGTGGGATCCGATAAGCCGGCGGCGCCCAGCTCGCCCGACAGCGCCAGACGCAGCGTGTTCGCGCGCCCCCGGGTGCTGTGGAGTTCATCGCGGGTGGCCATGTAGGAGGGGCACATCGTCCCCGACCGCTTGCGACACTCGCCGATCCCGCCGCACTGCTCGGCGGCGCGCGCGAGGCCACCGTAATCCTCGAAGCTCAGGACCGTCAGCGGCTCCGTGGCGTGGTAGTCCGTCCCGAAGCGCAGACTCTCCCTGAGCGGCGGAGCGTCCACGATCTTGCCGGGGTTCAGGATGCCCGTGGGATCGAAGGTCTGCTTGATCTCTCGAAAGGCCGCGTAGAGCATCGGTCCGAACATCCGCTCCTGGAATGGCGCCCGGACCAGCCCATCGCCGTGTTCGCCGGAGAGCGCGCCGCCGAACTCCAGCACCAGATCCGCCACGTCCGACGCAATCGCCTCGAAGCGACGAACACCGTCGGCGGATTTCAGGTTCACGACCGGTCGAATGTGCAGTAAACCCACCGACGCGTGCGCATAGAAACCCGCCCGCGTTTCGTGTCGGGCGAGCAACTCCTGAAAGCGTTCGATGTAATCCCTGAGACGGGCCGGGTCGACGGCCGTATCCTCGACGAACGAGATGGCCTTCGAGTCGCCGCGCTCCGCCATCGAGAGACCCAGCGCGGCGCGGCGGAGCTTCCAGATCTTTGCCTGATCTGCGGGAGCCTTCGCGCGGTGGACGTGAACCGTTCGGGTTCGACGGAACAGATCCGCCTCCAGCGCCGCCAAGCGTTCGGTAATCTCAGCATCGCTCTCGCCGAACAGTTCCACCACCAGCAGCGCCGCCGGGTCGCCGTGCATAAAGGAGCGCAGCGGCTCGTAGTCGGTCTTGCCGCGCGTGCTGTCGAGGATGAAGCGGTCGATCAACTCGATGGCCGACGGACGGTGCTCCAGGATCTGCGGCACCGCCTCCAGGGCATCGAGCAAGTCATCGAATTGCACCGACAGGAGGCCGCGACAGGCAGGCATCGGCGTCACGCGGAGCACCGCGTCGAGCACGATCCCAAGAGTGCCTTCGGATCCAACGATCATTCTGGAGAGGTTGAAGCTCTCTCGCTCCGGCGTGAACTCGTCGAGATTGTAGCCGCCCACTCGACGCAAGATCTTGGGATACCGCGCATCGATCTCAGCCGCGAGTTCGGAGCCCAGCCGAGACACGGTTGACCAGCATCGGCCCTCAGAACCGGGTCGGGCGCAGCGCTCGGCCAGGCCGGCCGCATCGGTCCCGTCCAACCGAACGATCGCGCCGTCCGCGAGCAAGACGGTCAGCTCCTCGACGAAGTCGAGCATCTTTCCGTAGATCACGGAGCGGGTGCCGCCTGAGTTGTTGGCGACCATGCCCCCGATCGTCGCGCGATCCGTGGTGGAGATGTCCACCGGCAGATGGAGACCATGCGGCTTCAGGGCGGCGTTCAAGTCGTCGAGGACGATCCCCGGTTGGGCCCGGACCCGTCGATGACCGGGATCCACCTCAAGCACCTGGTTCATGTGCCGCGTGAAGTCGACCTGGAGACCCTCGCCGATGGCCTGCCCCGCCTGCGACGTCCCGGCGCCGCGCGGCGTGATCGAGACTCCGAGCTCCCGACACGACGCCAGGATCTCCTGCACGTCCCCAGTGTGCCGGGGAAACGCCACGCCCATCGGCATGATCTGATAGACGCTGGCATCGGTGGCGTAGAGCCCCCGGTAGAGGCGATCGAACCGCGCCTCGATTCCCGCCTGACTCAGTCTCCGCTCAAGCTCACCGGCCACGCTGAGTCCACTCATCTTGGTGCGCTCCCCAACCGGGTGAGACCGGCCGCCAACCGGTCCAAACCCCGGTCCAGCGCATCCCCGCCCGCGGCGAACGACACACGGAGGAACCCGGCGGCCGCCGGCCCGTACGCCGAGCCCGGCGCCACCGCCACCCCATCCTCCCGAAGCAGACTTCGGCGAATCGCTTCGTCATCCGTCGAGATTCCGCGAACATCCACGAGCGCAAAGAAGCCGCCCTCCGGCGGCGGACACCGAACGCCCGGAATCGCCTGCAGACTCTCCACAACGCGGGCGCGCCGTCGGGCGTACTCCTGCCGCATGGCATCCACATCCGTACGAGGTCCCCGGAGCGCGGCTGTGCCGGCGTCCTGCACGAAGAGCGCCGGCCCCCGGCTGGACTGCTGCAGGCTGAGCAGCATCGCTCGGATGGCCGCTTCCGGCCCCGCACAGAACCCCAGGCGCCAACCAGTCATGGCGTAGGTCTTCGAAAAGCTATTCAGAATGACGGTGCGCTCCCTCGCCGCCGGTGACACGGCTGCCGTCGAGACGACCTCTCCACCGTAGGTCACCGCTTCGTAGATCTCATCACTCAGGATCCAGAGGTTCGCCGCCTCGGCAACCGAAACGAGTCCGGCAAGCTCCGAGCGGGTGAAGACCGTGCCCGCGGGATTCCAGGGACTGTTAAGCACGAGCGCGCGGGTTCCGGGTCGGATCCGGCCTGCCACCTGCGCCGGCGACAGTTGAAACCGCCCCTCGACATACTCTCCGGGGACCGCGATCGGCTCCACCCCCATCAGGCGCAGCGCCGGCAGATAGGCATCGTAGCAGGGCTCAGGCACGAGCGCGGAGTCGCCCGGATTCAGAAGCGCAGCAACCGCCGCCGCGAAGCCCAACGTGGCGCCATCGGTGATGAGGACCTCGCGCTCGGGCGAGTACTGCAGCCCGTGGTCCACCGACAGTCGCTCCGCCACCGCGCGCCTCAGCTCGGGATCGCCCTGATTGTTCGGGTACTGGGTGCGTCCCGCCCTGAGGGACTGCTCCGCCGCAGCGACGATTCCCGCCGGCGTGGGAAAGTCCGGTTCGCCTCTCAACAGCGAAATCACGTCCACACCCGCAGCCTGAGTCTCTCGCAGCTCGGCGAGCAGCCGGTTCATCAGGGTGGGTCGCAGCGCGGCGGCGCGTTCGGAAATCAGGGGGTGCGGCATGAGGGTTGATGCAGAGCTCCGACACGAGCGCATTCACGCTCTCATAATCAGTGATGTGAACCAACAACCCTTCCCCGAGAGTTCGATCGAGCCGAAAGCCGAGCCACGAGTCGAGCTCGTGGCTGAAGTCGTGATCTTGCCCTCCCCCGCGGGCATTGGGGGATCGCTGTCGTACCGCGTACCGGGCCGGCTCCGGGAGCAGGTGCAGATCGGGAGCCCGGTCCTGGTCCCGCTGGTCGGCCGGGATCAACTCGGCTATGTGCTGGCCGTCGGGCCACTCACGTCGACGCCGGACTATCGACTGGTGGATCTGCGCGAAGTCTTGAGCCCGGAGCCGAGCTTCGGTCCGGTGACGGTGGAACTCGCGCGCCATCTCGCGGCGGAGTACCGCTGCAACCTCTCCGACGCCGTACCGCTCTGGGTCCCCGAGCGGTACGGCGCCACGCTGATGCCGACGGTGAGCCTCGGCGCGTGGGACGGCGCCCCGCCCGAGCGCGTGGGGCTGCACTCCCAGCAGGCATTCCTCGCCCTCTTCGCCGCATTGACGGCGGCGGGCGGCACCATGACGCGGGCGGAGCTCGAGTCGAAGGTCCAGGAGCCGATGCTGCCGGCCGCACTCCGGCGGGCGCGTAAAGAAGGCTGGGTCACTGAAGAACGCGCGCTCAAACCGCCGAAGGTGCGGGCGCGCACCCTTCGTGCCGTGCGTCTGGGGGCGGTCTCACCGGACCCCACTGACCGTCTCGGACCGCGGCAGAAGGAGCTACTGGAGCGTCTCGCCGCCGAGCCGGAGGGAACGCTGCTGCTGGCGGAAGCCGAGGAACAGATTCCCGGCGCGCGCGCCGCAGCCGAAGCCCTGGCCCGGCGAGGTTGGGTCGAGGTGGTCGATCAGGGGGTCCGCCGTGCGCCGCGAATCTCCGGGCATGGGGACGGCGGCGCCCCGATTCTCAATCAGCGACAGGTCGAGGCCGTCTCCGCCATCGACGAAGCCGCCGCGCGCGGGAAGGGAGAGAGTCTGCTGCTCTGGGGCGTCACCGGTAGCGGCAAGACGGAGGTCTATCTCCACTGCATCCAACGAGCGCGGGAAGAAGGCCGCACCGCCATCCTGTTGGTGCCGGAGATCTCTCTAACGGCTCAGGTCGCCGCCGTCGTTCGGCGGCGCCTGGGGGAACGCGTCGCGATCCTCCACAGCGCCCTCTCCGAAGGGGAGCGCTTCGACGAGTGGGAGCGGCTGCGGCGCGGCGAGGCGGACGTGGTGGTTGGGCCCCGGAGCGCCCTCTTCGCCCCCTTGAGGGATCCGGCGCTCGTGATTCTGGATGAGGAGCACGACAACAGCTACAAGCAGGACCGGCAGCCCCGGTATCACGCTCGCGAGGTGGCGGTGGAGCTGGCCCGCCGCTCTGGCGGGTGCGTGGTTCTCGGCAGCGCGACGCCCAGCCTGGAGAGCTTCCATGCCGCGAGCTCGGAGCCGGGCCACCTGCTCCCGCTGCCCGAACGCGCCCAGCGGCAGCCGATGCCGACGGTCGAGGTCGTCGACTTTCGGCGAGAGTCCAGCCCTCGCGCGCCCGGCGGCGGGATCTTCACCAATCGGCTTGCGGAGGCGCTGCTCGAACGCGCGGCCCGCGGGGAACAGAGCATTCTCTTCCTCAACCGGCGAGGTTGGAGCAGCTTCCTTCTCTGCCGCGACTGCGGGCACGTTCCGAAGTGCCCCTCTTGCGACGTCAGCCTCACGCTGCACCGGATCCGCGACGGCTACCTCCTCTGCCACCACTGTGGGCACCTCCGGCGAGCGCCCACCACCTGCGAGCACTGCCTCGGAAGCCGGGTTCGACACTTCGGTCTCGGAACCCAGCGCGTGGAAGATGCCGTCCGAGAACTCCTTCCGGGGGTTCGAGTCGCCCGCCTGGATCGCGACACCGTCTCCGGGAAGGACGGTCACTCGCGCATTCTCGACGCCGTTCGAGAGCGCGAGGTGGATGTGCTCGTCGGCACCCAGATGGTGACCAAAGGCTTCGACTTCCCCCACGTGACCCTTGTCGGAGTGGTCGCCGCCGATGTGGCGCTACATGTCCCCGACTTCCGCGCCTCCGAACGCGCCTTCCAGCTCCTCACTCAGGTCGCGGGACGCGCCGGTCGGGGCGACCGGCCCGGAGAGGTCGTGATCCAGACCTTCTCCCCCGAGCACCCCAGCATCGTCGCCGCCTCCACCCACGACTACATGAAGTTCTACAAGCGCGAGATCCGGGCCCGAGAAGAGTTGGGCTACCCCCCCTTCGGCTCGCTGGCCCGACTTCTATCCCAGCAGCCCACCTCCGACGAAGCCGAAGCCCGCCTGAAGACCGCCGCCGAGATCATCCACCGCTCCCCCTCCAGCCGGCATGTCCGGATCCTCGGCCCCGCCGCCTGCCCCCTCGGCCGCATCCAGGACCGCTATCGCTGGCATCTGCTCCTGAAAGCCTCCACCCGCGCCGCCATCCGCGCCGTCCTCGACGAAGCCTGGCCTCTGGTTCAGTCCCGTGTCGGCGGCCTCAGCATCGATGTGGAGCCCTACGACCTGATGTAACGCCGATCGGGATCAAGCATCCGAGCTTTCCGAACTTCATCCCACGTGTTGAGAGTACGCCTGAGCCAGATTCGTACGCCAGGCAGACCGGTCCTCGTAGATTGCCGTGTCGCTCTGCCCATCGCAATGACGCTCTTGCTGACGGAGGCGGAGAACGGTGGGCGGGACACTTCGACGTTGACCGGGAGTGCCGGCCCCCCGCGCCACGAGCACACTCTGGTCGATCACCGTACTCTACTCTGTGGCGGCGCCCACACATCGGTTTCCCAGCACCCCCACCATCGGGCACGTCATTGCGAGCCCCCAACACCCACTGCGTGGGCCCCCACCGGCAGCGAACCGGCTCTGCTCATTCCGTATCCAGGAAAGATGTTGTGAGATCTTCGCAATATGACGTGAACCATGGGCATGTTACGAGTAGCCACCGCCTGTGTCCCTAAGAGGAGTGGTTGGCGAGGCAAAGCGCGTTGTCGTGAGCCTCGTCACCGGCTCGAAGCGCCACAGCACCGGCACGAGCAAGACCGAACGACGCGGCAATCTACGAGCACCGGGCCTTTCCAGAATCCCGCCCAGGAGCTGTGCGTACGCCCAGGCCGATCCCCTTGATCGAACGGCCCGCTTCTCGTAGACTGCCGCGTCGCGCTGCTCCTCGCAGTGACGCTTTTCCACGGTGGGGCGTGAAACGGTGGGTGAAGTGCTTCGACGTTGGCCAGGAGCACCGGCCCAGGAGCTGTGAGTACGCCCAGACCAGCAGGCTCAGGCCAAACGGCCCGGTTTCTCGTAAATTGCCGCGTCACGCTGCTCATCGCAATGACGCTTGTGCGGTGTGAGGCGGGAAACGGTGGGTGAAGTGCTTCGGCATAGACGCGGAGTACCGTCCCAGGAGTTGTAAGTACGCCCAGCCCAAAGGCGTACGCCAAACGGCCCGGTTTTCTAAATTGCCGCGTCGCGCTGCTCCTCACGATGACGCTCTTGTGGAGTACGGTGAGGAACGGTAGGTAGGATGCTTCGTCGCTGGCGGAGATTACCGGCCCAGTTGCAGTGAGCGCCACCCGGCGCGAGGCGAACGCCCGGTGCGGATCCTGCGGGAGTGACGATCAAAGGTTCAGCCCACGAGGATAATCGCTGACCGGAAAGGCATACCTGTGGCGTTGGGTTGGCGCTCCCAGGGGGTCGGTCCCAGGTCCGGTCTCAGGTCCACGGCTTACCGCGCGGGGGGGTCGATGTCGTCGAGCTGGTTTCGGCCTGCGACCATGCCGGCGCGGTGGCGCTCCGTGACCGCCGCGATGTCGCGAACCACATCCGGGTGCGCGGCGGCGACATCCATCGTTTCGGAGGGGTCGACATCCAGATTGAAGAGGAGGGGTGGATCGTGGCGGACCGCAGGCGCCTGTCCGTAGCCCGTGCGGGTGAGGTAGTGGGCCTTGAAGGCGCCCTTGCGTACGGCGTAAAGCTGGGTGTCCCGGTAGAAGAAGTACGTGTTGCGGGGGCTGCGCTCATCGCCCTTGAGGAGGCCGCTGATGTCGTGGCCGTCGATGGGTCGATCGGCCGGCGGCTGAACTCCGGCAAGCGCGAGGCAGGCCGGAAACAGATCTAATGTCGAGGCAACGCCGCGGCAGACACGACCGGCACGGACCTTTCCGGGCCACCATGCGATCGCCGGCTCTCTCATGCCGCCCTCCCAGGTAGAGCCCTTGCCGTCGCGAAGCAGCCCGGCGGAGCCGCCTGCCAGCCGTTGTGTGAGCCAGGGGCCGTTGTCACTCGTGAAAACGACGAGAGTCTTTCGCGAGAGTCCTTCGGCACGAAGCGTGTCGAGCACGCGTCCAACGGCCCCATCCAGTTCCTCGACCACATCACCGTAGAGTCCGCGCGGGCTCTTTCCGGCGAACTCGCTGGAAGCGAAGAGGGGCACGTGCGGCATCGTGAAGGGCACGTAGAGGAGAAACGGGTTTCGCCTGTTGGCCCTGATGAACTTCGACGCTTCTTCAGAATAGCGCCGCGTCAAAGTGTGCTGGTCCGCCGGGCGCTCGACCACGGTCTCGTTGCGCATCAATGGGACGTTGAACCACCCGACCTTCGGCGACAGGCTGCCGGAGGGACCGCCGGCGTTTGGGAGCCGATCCATGTCGTTGGAGTACGGGATCCCGAAGTAGCTGTCGAAGCCGTTTCTCGTGGGCAGAAACTCGGGCTTGTGGCCCAGGTGCCACTTGCCGATGCAGGCCGTCCGGTAACCCGCGCCCTTCAGCGCTTCGGCGAGCGTGATCTCTTCGGCGGGAAGCCCGCCTCGGGAGTTGGGAAACAGCACGCGGCGCGTGTCGCTCGTCATACCGGAGCGCAGCGGGAGCCTGCCCGTCAGGAGCGCCGCTCGACTCGGCGTGCAAACCGGCGCCGCGGAGTAGAAGTCCGTGAAACGCGTTCCCTCTCGAGCCATCCGGTCGAGGTGGGGCGTCCGGATCGTCGGGTGCCCATAGCAGGTCAGATCCCCGTAGCCGAGATCGTCGGCGAAGAGAATGACGATGTTCGGTCGCTCCGCCTGTGCATCGCTCCGGGCCGCCATCACTCCGGTGATCAGCAGACCGGATAACGCCAATCTAAGCAGCCCTGCCCGATGTTTTCGCATGGTTCCGGCCCTCTTCACACCACTTCGCTCCCGTCGTTGCATTCCAGCTAAGATGTTGTCCTCTGAGGTGGAGCGACCCTTTTCGAGCGATGGTTTCAGCCTTGCCAACGTGCTGCGCCATACAGACCGAACGGCCCTGAAGAGGGATCTTCAGCGCGGTGCGCGAAAACCAGTTTGACAGCATTTCCGGTTTGAGCCGGAACGCGTGAGGAACCATGGACCCGCTGCAATCCCAGGCCCTTGCCGCCACCCGACGAACCTTTCTGAGACGCTCCGGCTTCAGTCTCGGCGCGGTGGCGCTTGCGGGGTTGACCGGCGACGCGACGGCTGACGCCGCCGAGCGAGGTGAGGATCGACCGCTGTCCGTTCGGCCGCCCACGCGCCCGGCAAAGGCGAAGTCGGTCATCTACCTCCACATGTCCGGCGCGCCGCCCCAGCTCGACCTGTTCGACTACAAGCCGAAACTTGTCGAACTCAATATGCGGGACTGTCCCGAAGAGCTCCTCAAGAACCAGCGCTTCGCCTTCATCAAGGGCGTCCCGAAGCTACTGGGCACGCCCCACAAGTTCGCCCAGATGGGGAAGTCCGGCGCCTGGTACACCGACCAACTCCCCCTGATGGCGCGACACGCGGACCGTCAGGCGTTCATCAAGTCGATGTACACCGACCAGTTCAACCACGCTCCCGCGGAGATGCTCCTGTACACGGGCGCGCCACGGGTCGGAAGCGCGGCCATGGGTTCGTGGATCACCTACGGCCTTGGGTCGGAAAACCAGGATCTCCCGGGCTTCGTGGTGCTCATCAGCGGCGGCACCGATCCCACCGGCGGGAAGGCGCTCTGGAGCACCGGCTTCCTGCCCTCCGTCTACCAGGGAATCCAATGCCGCACCACGGGGGAGCCGGTCCTCTACGTCAACAATCCGAAGGGCATGGATCGCTCGGTTCGGCGCCGGAGTCTCGACACGCTCAAGCGCCTGAACGAGCTCGACCTGCAGCAATCGGGTGACCCGGAAACCCGCACACGCATTGAGCAGTACGAACTCGCCTTCCGCATGCAGATGGCCGTCCCTGAAGCGATGGATATCGGCCGTGAACCGAAACCCATGCAAGAGGCCTACGGGGCTCAGCCCGGCGCCTCGAGCTTCGCCAACAACTGCCTGCTCGCACGCCGACTCGTGGAGCGCGGCGTCCGCTATGTCCAGCTCTACGACTGGGGCTGGGATATGCACGGCACCGCGCCGGACAACGATCTCGTCACCGGTCTCCCCAAGAAGTGCCGCGACATCGACCGGCCCGTCTCGGCGCTCCTCACGGATCTGGATCAACGAGGGCTGCTGGACGAGACGCTCGTGATCTGGGGCGGCGAGTTCGGCCGCACCTCCATGAACGAGGCTCGCGGCGGATCCAAGTACCTCGGCCGCGACCACCACCCCCACTGCTTCACCATTTGGTTGGCCGGAGCAGGCATCAAGGGCGGCGTCACCCACGGCTCGACGGATGAACTCGGCTACTTCATCTCCGAAGGCAAGACGAGCGTCCACGACCTCCAGGCCACCGTGCTCCACCTCCTGGGCCTCGACGCGTGGAAGTTCTCCTACCCCTATCTCGGCCTCGACCAGCGCCTGATCGGCCCGGAAGGGACCGCACGTCTCATCTCGGAAATGGTGGCCTGACTTCAGAAGGATTGATCCGCGGCAGAGGGGCCTCTTGCGATCTCGACCCAATCTGGGTGAGTTCAGCGCTACTCCTCCGGCTGAACCGTTCGTGCGCTGCCCGAGCCCAGGTCAACGAGTCTGATGGTCGAGATGCCTGCGGCGGCGATCCGGAGATACTCCTCGCCGAATCCCTACGTCGATGAACATCCAAGAGCTCAAGATCGAGAACTTCAAGTGCTTCACAGAGCGAAATTTTCGCTTCCAGCCCCAGTTCAACATTGTCATTGGCGACAACGGCGCCGGCAAAACCGCCCTCCTGGATGCGGTCTCGGTCGCACTCGGCTCCTTTTTCCTGGGTTTCGACCGGGTCGCAACCCGAACGATCCAACCGGATGAGATTCGTCGCTCGCTGTCATTGGACCATGAGGCCCCGGAACTCCGCCTGCACTACCCCGCAAGAGTAGAAGTCGACGCAACCGTCGGCGGCCAATCAGTGCGGTGGGCGCGAGAACTCCGAGGAGAGGGCCGTCACACCACGCATGGGGAAGCTGCCAACGTGCGTGCGCTGGCGCAGAAGTTGCTGGCGGACTCGCGCAATGGAGTGGAGGTCATTCTCCCTCTGATCTCCTACTACGGAACCTGGCGCGCCTACCGACAAAAAGTTACCTGGAAGACCTCCACTCTCAAGCCCGGGGAACGAGCGAGAGGCTACGCCGACTGCCTCACCGCCGCATCAAACGTCGAGTTGCTCCTCAAGTGGTTTAAGACGATGGAACTTGGCGCGCTTCAACGGGGAAAGCCGAGCCCCACGCTCGAAGGTGTGCGGGAGTGCCTCGCAGTCTGTATGGACGAGTGGTCGCACGTCTTTCACGACGTCCTCTTGGATGAACTGGTGGCAGAGAAGCAGGGGGGCGAGAAGCTGCCCGTTCGCCTCTTGAGTGACGGTCAGCGCACCAGCCTCTTCATGGTCCTCGATATCGCTCAACGTGCGGCTACACTAAACCCCCACCTTCAGAACGCGTCCTCCACCGAAACGCCCGGAGTCGTGCTGATCGACGAGATCGATCTCCATCTCCACCCTCGCTGGCAGCGTCGAGTCGTCGACGACCTGAGAACTGCGTTTCCGCGGCTACAGTTCATCGCGACATCTCACTCACCCAGCATCATCCAGTCAGCCAGATCGGCTGAAGTGTTGAATCTCGATCCAGGCGCCGGGCCTACGCCATCTCCTGCCGGCAGCCCCGAGGACATTCTGGAAAAAGTGATGGGAGTATCGCTCCCGCAACGAAGCGAGCGATCAAAGCGAATGATCCGAGCGGCGGAGGAGTACTACCGACTGCTCGAGAGTGTGTCCGCATCCCAGAATAGAGGGGAACTCGAATCCCTCAAGATCAAGCTGGACGAACTGATTGAACCGTTCTCTGACGACGAAGCGTATGTCGCCTGGCTCCGCCAGAAGCGGGTCGCAGCCGGCCTGGACGTCGAGGTGCTCGGGTGAGACCAGTCTCAAAGGGTGGACCAGGCCCAGACTCTCCGTACGGGAACTATCTCAACGCCAGGCGCGACCTCATCGCTGCGATCGGTGAGTACTGCTCCTACTGCGAGATGCACCTGGATGCTGGATTGGCAGTCGAGCATAAGGTCCCTAAATCGAGAGAACCCGACACCACGCTTCAGAATGAGTGGTCCAACCTGTTGTTGGCTTGCCCCAACTGCAACTCTTGTAAAGGGGACCGGCTAGCGACCGTCAGTGAACCGATTTGGCCGGACTGCAACAACACCTTTTATGCTCTCACCTACGGGCCGGGGGCCCGGGTAACTTCGAACCCGCTTCTCTCCGGGTACGATCGATCACGCGCCGAGGACCTGCTGGAGTTGGTTCAGTTGAACCGCAGCCCGGCCGACACAGCCACTTTCTCGGATCGCAGGTGGTTGAACCGGCATCAAGCATGGGATATGGCCGTGGAGTCTCTCCAAGATCTCCAGCGTCAGTCCAACGCCGGCGCAGCTCTCAAGCGGCAAATCGTCAAGACCGCCCTCGCCAAAGGATATTGGTCGATCTGGATGACCGTATTCAGCGGGGAAGGTGATGTGGTTTGCGAACTCATCGACAAGTTCCCCGGCACCGCACGCGAGTGCTTCGATCTCCTGGGTCGCACAGAGCCGCAAATCGACCGTAACAGCGATTGAGCGCCGAGTCTGAGTTCAGGGCTGAAATCTTGCCCAAGCAGAGCTCACCGGAGACGATCGGACACCCCCAAACCTCCACTCTCTTCCAGGCAGAGCTGTCCAGCCCGCAGCCTCCATTCAGGACCCCAGCAACAGTGGCTTGAGTCCATTCCTTCGGAGTCACCGCTCGCGTCATCGAGTGCTGGGGCTCCGGGGCTTGTCGGGAAGGGTCATCTCGATGAGCCCGGCGGAGAGCGCGGGCTGGAGGTAGGTCTGAGCAAAGTGCATGCGGTTCCTCAGTCCCACGGCATCCATGAGTGCGGAACGTGGGCTCTCCCCTCGGACAGCTTGCAGCAGCGCACGCACTTGAGGGGTAACTTGCGGGGTTGCTTGATGGGTGGCTTGCGGGGTTGCTTGATGGGTGGCTTGCGGGGTTGCTTGATGGGTCCGGGCAGCGACCGGTGGGTGCACGCTCACAGCCGCTCGGGTGTCAGGCCAGGGGAACTCGATCTCGTACGTCTTCATGGCCGCGTCGTTCCTCACGACGATCTCCTCGCCCGTCAACTCTCGCCAACGTTCCCGCATGGCGATCACTCCCAGCCCAGCCTGCTCCGCCAGACCGCAAAGTCGCACCATGCGCTGGATGATCGGGTTCCGTGAGGTACTGGCGCCCCCTTGCATCAGATCATCCATCGCAACCAGCGAATCGCGGTAGATCAGCAGAACTAGGCAGAACCCACAATCTCGGGAACGACGCGGCCGGAGACGTCGGTGATTCGCATGTCGCGACCGCCGTGGAAGTAGGTCAGGTGGCGGTGGTCCATGCCCATCAGGTGGAGCGCCGTTGCGTGCAGGTCGTGCACGTGCACCTTGTTGTCGATGGCGGCGTAGCCGAAGTCATCGGTACGGCCCACGGTCTGGCCACCTTTGACTCCGCCGCCCGCCATCCAGGTCGAAAAGCCGCGCGGGCTGTGATCTCGCCCCTTGCCGCCCTGATTGGTGGGGGTGCGTCCGAATTCTCCGGCCCACATCACCAGCGTGCTCTCCAGGAGCCCGAGCCGCTTCAAGTCCGTTAGCAGCGCATACATCGGTCGATCCGTCTCACTACAGTGGAGGGCATGGTTCTTCTCCACATCGCCATGGGCATCCCAGTTCTCGTCGTTGTGACCGCCTCCCGAATACACCTGAACAAAACGCACCCCGCGTTCCACCAGGCGGCGCGCCATGAGGCAGCGTTGACCGAAGCGCTCGGTCTCGGGACGGTCCAGGCCGTAGAGTTTGCGGGTTTCCTCCGTCTCCTGACTCAGATCCACAGCCTCGGGCGCCGTCGCCTGCAAGCGGAACGCAAGTTCGTAGCTCTGGATCCGCGACTCCAATTCCTGGGCCTCCGGGCCCCCGGCGGGCGAATGGGTGTGGAGGTCCCTCAGCAGCGAGAGTTCGCGGCGGCGTTGATCATCGCTGACGCCGGAAGGCTGACTCAGATGGAGGATCGGCTCGCCGGCGGTTCTGAACTGCGTCCCCTGATACGAAGCCGGCATAAAACCGGAGCCCCAGTTGGGCGGCCCGGAGATCGGGCCACCCCGATGGTCCAACAGTACGACATACCCGGGCAGGTTCTCATTGGCGGAGCCAAGGCCATAGGTCACCCAGGACCCCAGCGACGGATAGCCCTGCCGCAGGAAGCCCGTGTTCATCTGGAGCAGGCCCGAGCCGTGAGCGAAGCTGTCGGCGTAGGTGCTCCGGATGATCGCGATGTCATCGGCGCATCGTCCTAACTCCGGGTAGAAGTCCGATATCTCAATGCCGGATTGACCGCAGCGATGAAAAGTGCGTGCGGTACCCAGCAGCGTTCCCGGAGAGCGCGACTTCAGGAGCGGGTCACTCTCCAGATTCGGCATCGGCTGGCCGTGATACCGGGTGAGAAGCGGCTTGGGATCGAACGTATCCACCTGACTCGGCCCGCCGTACATGAACAGGAAGATGCAGGCCTTCGCGGGGGCTCGAAAGTGTGGGAGCCGAGGGGCCGCCGCCGCCTCGACGGGTCGAGGGAAGAAACCGTCCTGAGCAAGCAGATAGGTCAGTGCGGTGCCCGCAAAGCCCCCGCCCATCTCCCAGAGAAACTCCCGGCGACTGCGGCCACAGGGGCTGTTCCTACTCATTGCCTGTTTCTTCATACGACGGGTCTCCACACCCTTTCTGCCCCGCGCGTACCGCACGGGCCGCGCTAACGGAGGTACCAGAAATCATTGCTGTTGAGCATCACCAGCGAGAGGCTCTCCAGGGCACGCTGCTGGGCCAACTCCGGCTGTAGTTCTCGACCGAAGGCGGTGACGCTCTCGGAGAGAAACCGAAGAGATCGGTCCATCTCCGGCGTTCGGGGTTCCCGACCCACCGCGAGACGGAACGCCAGTCGAACTTGAGACTTCGAGTCGGCCCCTGCCTCTGCCTTCAACCGTCGCGCAAATGCCGCCGCCTGTTCTTGAACCCAGGTCCCGTTGATAAAGGTCAGTGCCTGGGGAGCAGTGGTAG
>SXGS01283706.1_pt1 | contig 29168 bp, 23 predicted proteins | sample 3174681 | NCBI WGS metagenome assembly SXGS01 (sample SAMN11356861, study PRJNA531348) | freshwater metagenome | isolation source: freshwater sample F1-80 | place: China: Fuxian Lake, Yuxi | collected 2017-12-25 | reverse complement strand
TGTTCCCATCTTCTCGCTGCAAGACCACATCAAGTAACGTCTGAAATTTCTTATGACCATTCGACTCCAACCAACGAACCGAATCCGTCCTCAAACCCAACGCGCCTTCACGCTCATCGAGCTGCTGCTGGTGCTCGTCATTCTCGGCATTCTCGCCACGATTGTGGTGCCGAAATTCTCCGGCCGCACAGAGCAGGCGCGTGAGGCGGCAGCGAAGACTCAAATAGCTAGCTTCGGTTCGGCGCTCGATGCTTTTGAAATAGATATGGGGTTTTATCCGAGAGGTAAAAGCGGACTGAACGATCTCATTCAAGCACCTCGCGACGCGCAAAACTGGAAAGGGCCGTATCTAAAAATGAACCAGATTCCACTGGATCCTTGGCTGAAGCCGTATATCTACCAGTCTCCCGGGAAAAACAATCCGACTTCATACGACTTGATGTCAGTGGGACCCGACGGCCGCGAGAACACCGAGGACGACGTGACCAACTGGCAGACGAAGAAGTAGTCCGAGTTTGCGTAGCACACGACATGAATCCGCAGAGACTTCACCAAAAGAACAGCGCTCGAGCGTTCACGCTCATCGAGTTGATGCTGGTGATGGCGATTCTGATCACGGTGCTCGCGGTCTCGTTCCCGTCACTGCGCGGGTTCTTTCGCGGACGCCATCTCGATCACGAGGCACGGCGTTTAATTTCTCTCACGCGCTATGCGCAGAACCGTGCGATCTCCGAAGGCTATCCGATGGTGCTATGGGTGGACGTGAAGGAAGGCACCTACGGGATGCAGGCGCAGACGGGCTACCTCGACGAGGACGACAAGTCGGTGGAATACGAAATCCACGAGACGCTGAAGATGGAAGTCTCGCGCTCGGTGGTTGCTCGGAATTCCAGCACTCAGCGTGCGGAACGAAACTCGGTGGTCGGCAATCTGCCGGCGATCAAGTTCAACCCGGACGGCTTTTACGCGGACACGAGTCCGGAGGAAATTCTGCTCATTCAGGAAGGCGAGAGCGGCAGCAAGGAAGAAGTCGTCATCGCGAAAAGCCTGAACCGGCTTGGCTATGAAATTCAAACCAGCAACCAGCAAATCGCCCGACGCTAGACGGCGCGGCGCCTTCACGCTGGCCGAGGTGCTGGCGGCGCTGACGTTCATGGCGGTGGTCATTCCCGTGGCCATCGAGGGACTACAAATTGCCAACCGCGCAGGCGTGGTCGCGCAGCGCAAGTCCGTGGCGGCGCGCGTGGCGGAAAGAGTCTTGAACGAATCACTGGTCGGGGGCCAGTCGCAGTCGGCGGGTCGCAACGGCACTGTGCAGGAATCTGGCATCGAGTACCGGTGGACGATTCGCCACACGATCTGGCCGGAAGATTCGATGCGCCTGGTGACGGCGGAGGTGCTCTTTAACGTGCAGGGCCGTGAACTCGACGTGCGCGTGAGCACGCTGGTGGGGAACGAACGATGAGGACAATGCGACATCTTGACGGTAGGGCGTGCCGCTCCGCGCGCGCCGTTTCGTCAGTGGCAACGTCCAACCGGCGCGCGCGGAGCGACGCACCCTACCAGGCCTTTACCCTCATTGAGATCCTCATCGCGGTGGCGGCGTTTGCCGTCGTGCTTGCGGCGATCAACACGATCTTTTACACCGCGCTGCGTTTGCGGAATTCCACGACGGCGGCGATTGAGAAGGGATTGCCCATCGAGCACGCGTTCAGCGTCATCAAGCGCGACCTCTCAGGCATCGTGGTTCCGGGCACGACCCTGCTCGGTGCGTTCTCCACTGTCACGACCAGCAACAGTGTTGTCGGCCAGAAAAGCCCGAATTTCTATGCGACGACAGGCGCAATTGACGAGAACTCGCCGTTCGCGGAAGTGCAGCGCGTGTCGTATCTGCTGGTCGCTTCGACGAACAAAGCCGCCGGCATGGATGTGTATCGCGCAGTGACGCGGAACCTGCTCCCGTCGTTGCAGGACCAGAGCGAACAAGAGTGGCTGCTGGGCGGAGTGGAGACGCTGACCTTCCTTTACCATGACGGCAGCCAGTGGCGCGATTCGTGGGATCCGGCGATGCAGAGCACGACCACCGGCATGTCGAACAGTTTGCCGACGGCGGTGAAGGTTCAGATTCGACTCGCGAGCGAGGACGGCGCGGGCAGTCGGAGCAGTCGTTCGCGCGAACTGCCGATGGAATTGGTCGTCCCGATTCAGGTGCAGCAGCGGACGAACCAAGCCGCAGTGGCAGTCGTCGCGGCTCAGGCTGGAGGTGGACAGTGAGGATCTCCTCAAAGCAAGACAACGGCTCCGTCCTCATCATCGTGCTCTGGGTTGCGTTCGGGTTGATCGCGCTCACGCTCTATTTCGCGAACTCGATGTCGTTCGAGCTGCGCGCCTCGGACAATCGCGCGGCGATGATTGAAGCGGACCAGGCCATCGTCGGTGCGGCGCGTTACGTGAGCAACGTCATCGCCACGGTGCGCGAGCCGGCGACCTTGCCGGACATCAACAATTACCGCTCGGAACAGGTTCCGGTGGGCGATGCCACGTTCTGGCTGATTGGCCGCGCGGATCGACAAACCGCAATGGATCAGGTGTATTTCGGTCTGGTCGATGAGTCCTCGAAGCTCGATTTGAACGCACCGTGGCTCACGGTGGACTTGCTGATGAATCTTCCAGGCATGACGACGGAGTTTGCCGCGGCGATTCTCGACTGGCGCGACGCGGACAGCGACGTCAACGAGGCCGGTGGCGCGGAGGATGAGACGTATCAACGCCGCTCGCCCGCCTATCGCTGCAAGAACGGGCCGTTTGAGTCGGTGGAAGAAGTGCGTCTCGTGAACGGCGGGTTGCTCGATTCGGTTTACGGTGAAGATGCGAATCTGAACGGTGTGCTGGATCCAAACGAGAACGACGCGGACGGGTCGATGCCGATGGACAATCGTGATGGCCGGCTGGACTACGGCATGTTCGAGTATTTTACGGTCTATTCGCGGCAGGCGACGATGGACCAATACGGCTCGACTCGATTGAACGTCGCAACGTTGAACACTGCAGCAGGTCGAAACAATCTCGTCGCGACGTTGAACACCGTCGGAGTAGCCAATGCTCAGGAGATTGCTGGGCGCTTTCAAGCTGCAAACATTAACAGCATCCTGCAGTTCTACATCGTGAGTCAGATGACCGAAGAGGATTTCATGAAACTGGAGCTGAGCTTGACGATGCCCACCACCGGCTGCGTGAACGTAAACTCCGCGAGCGAAGCGGTGCTGTCTTGTGTGCCCGCCATCGGGCTCGATAACGCGCCGACGCTGGTGGCGGCTCGCCGTTCGAACGCCAATCGATTGAATTCCATCGCATGGGTGAAGGACGCGCTTGATCAGCAGGTCGCGATTCAGGCGGGGCCGTACCTGATTGGCCGCACCTATAATATTTCCGCGGACATTGCGGCGGTCGGGCACAACGGCCGCGGCTATCGTCGAGTGAAGTACGTTTTCGACACGACCGAGGGTCCGCCGATGATTCGTTTCCGGCAGGATTTGACGCACCTCGGCTGGTCGCTGGGCAAATACACCAAGCAACAACTCTCGCTGGCCAATCAAACACGACGATGAAGTTTCCACGAAAACCACGCGTTCCGACGACGGTCCTCGGGCTGGCCTTGCACGGCAGCCGGCTTGACGGCGTGCTCGTCAAACGCTCGAACGGTTCCATGCAGGTGCTGAAGACGTTCAGCGCGACGCTGACGCTGAGCCCGCTCACCGGCGACGCGGAACTGGTCGGGCGCGAGATTCGGAATCATCTCGAACAGGCCGGCATTCGCGAGCGCCGCTGTGTGGTCAGCCTGCCGTTGAGCTGGGCGCTGACGTTGCCCACGGAGATTCCGGAGATGTCGGATGATGACATGCCGGGCTTTCTGGAGATCGAGGCGGAACGCGGTTTCCCCTACGGACTCGAATCGTTGATGGTCGGCCGTTCGACCTTCCGCGCGTCGAGCGGCAAGCGTTTCGCGACGCAGGTCGCCGTGCCGCGTAATCATCTCGATCAACTGGAGCGCGCGTTGAAGGCGGCGCAGTTGCGCACGGTGAACATCACTCTCGGCATCGCCGCGTTGCAGGATCCCGTGAAGGATTCTTCGAACGGCGTGCTGGCGCTCGTCATCGGCGACGGCAGCGTGGATCTGCAAATTACCTGCGCGGGCGGCATCGCGGTGATGCGCTCGCTCGACAACGTCTTTGAAAATGAATCGTCGCCGAGCCGGCTCTCCACCGAACTGCTGGTGCGCGAGATCAAGATTACGCTCGGCCAGTTGCCGACGGAGTTCCGCGACTCGGTGAAGCGCATTCGCGTCTTCGGTCGCGGCGAAACGGCGCGGCGTTTCCAGTATGAAGCGGTGGGCCGGCTCGACGCGATGGGCATGAAGGTCGAGCTGGTGGAAGCCTACGCGGGCAACGAGTTCGCCAAGTCGTTGCCATCAAACGTGGAGGTTTCGTCCGCGTTCAGTGTGGCAGCGCGTTGCATCACGGGCGTGGCGCCGTTGATGGATTTCCTGCCGCCGAAGGTCAGCGCGTTCCAGCAGTTCACCACTCGGTTTGCCTCGAAAAAGCTCGGCTGGATTGGCGCGGCGGCGGCGGCGTTGGTGCTGCTGGTCGGCGGCGCGTTCGCGGTGCAGCAATACAAGCTCTCCAAGCTGCGCGATCAGTGGACGACGATGTCGCCGCAGGTCCGGGAGCTGGAGGACATGCAGGCTCTGATTCGACGGTTCCGTCCGTGGTTCGACAGCTCGTTCCGCAATCTCACGCTGCTGCGCAAGGTGACGGAGGCGTTTCCGGAAGACGGCGTGGTGACGGCGAAGACGCTGGAGATTCGCGACATCTCGGCGGTGAGCTGTTCCGGCGTGGCGAGTGACAACCAGTCGCTGCTGCGGATGCTGGAGCAGTTGCGTGCGTCGAAGGAGGTGCGGGATCTCAAGGTGGACAACATTCGCGGCAAGACGCCGTTGCAGTTCACGTTCAACTTTCACTGGGGCGAAGGAGGCGGCGATGGAAATTAAGAACCGACAGAAGACACTCGTGATTCTAGCTGCGCTCGGCGTCGCGTTCCTGCTGGGCGACAAGATGGTCGTCACGCCGTTGATGGCGAGCTGGGACGCGCGATCCAAGCAGATTGCGGAGTTGACCAAGCAAGTGAACCAAGGTTCGCTGCTGGTATCCCGGGATGCTGTCATTCGCGACCGGTGGGAGCACATGCGCACGAACACGCTGCCGGTGGATGTGTCGTTCGCGGAGAATGAAGTGCTGACCGCCTTCGAGCGCTGGTCGAAGGAAAGCGGCATCAGCATCTCGTCGATCAAGCCGCAGTGGAAGCAGGCAGGCGAAGACTTCATGACGCTCGAATGTCGCGCGGACGCCTTCGGCACCATTCAGGCGGTGACGCGGTTCCTCTACGAAGTGGAGAAGGATCCGCTCGCGCTGCGCGTTGAGGCTCTCGAAGTTTCCGCTCGTGACAACGACGGGCAGCAGTTGGCGATTGGTTTGCAGGTCAGCGGACTGCAACTGGGCGTGGCACCGCAATGAATACGACTCAACTCATCATCGCTGGTCTGATGTTCGGCTCGGCGTTCGCTGCGCTGGCGGCGGAGACCAACGGTCAGGCCCCCGGCGGGTCGTCGCGGATGGACTATGTCTCGTTCAAGGTGATTGCCGATCGAAACATCTTCAATCCGCACCGCTCGAAGGGCGTTCCGAATCGTCCGCCGCCGGTGCGCACGGAACCGGAGCGCATCGTGCAAAGCGACCGCTTCGCGCTGCTCGGAACGATGAGCTACGAGAAGGGCCGCTACGCGTTCTTCGATGGCAGCAGCTCGGAGTTTCGCAAGGTGGCGAAGCCGGAGGATTCCATCGCCGGTTTCAAGATCGCCGAGGTCGCCCCGACGTGCGTGAGACTCGTGCTGACGAACGGGCAGTTGCTGGAATTGTGCGTGGGCATGCAGATGAAGAAGAGCGAGGAGCAGGGATGGCAGCTCGCGGGCAAGGCGGAGGCGGCGGCGGGCACAGCGCGTCCGTCAACGTCCACTTCCGCTTCCACGAGTTCTGGGCCGGAATCCGAGGATGTGTTGAAGCGACTGTTGGAAAAGCGATCGCAGGAAGGCGCGCCTGTGGAAGCCGTGGTGGCAGCGCCTGCGTCAGCCAAGGTTGAGGAAGTTAGGCCGGCGGCAGCAGCGGCCCCCGGTGAGTCCGATGAAGTGTTAAAGAGACTTTTGCAAAAGCGTGAACAGGAGCAGAACAAATGAAAACCATACGAGCATTGATTCCGCTGGCGGTTTTGGTGGCGAGCACAACGGTCGGTTTCGCCCAGACGTCAGATAATCCTCCGAAGCCCACGCAACAGGATCCTGCGCCGGTTCCGACGCCGACGCCTGCGCCTGCCGCCGCGACGGCTCCGGCACCTTCGTTCACCGATGGAGAGAAGGGGTTGCGCATGAACTTCCGCGGGGTGCCGCTGGAGATGGTGCTGGATTACCTGAGCGATGCGGCGGGTTTCATCATCGTATTGGAAACTCCGGTGACTGGGAAGGTTGATGCGTGGAGCAACGCGCCACTCGGCAAGCAGGACGCGGTGGACCTGCTGAACACCGTTCTCGCGAAGAATGGTTACGCTGCTATTCGCAACGGCCGCACGCTACGCATCATCAATCGCGATGATGCGCGGACGAAGGACATTCCGGTGAAAAGCGGACGTGAGCCGGAAGAAATCACCAAGTCCGAGGAGATGGTGACGCAGATCATTCCGGTGCGTTACGCGAACGCAACGCAGCTTACCCAGAACCTGCAACCACTGATCCCGTCGTATGCGCGCGACTCGTTCACGGCGAATGAGAGCGGCAATTCGCTGCTGCTGACGGCAACAAAGACCGACGTTCGGCGCATCGTGGAGATTGTGAAGGCGTTGGATGATTCGATTTCGTCCACGTCGAATCTCAAGGTGTATCCACTGAAGTACGCAGATGCGAAAGCCCTGGCGACGGCAGTAAAGGAGCTTTTTGCGGCACCGAGCACGCAACAGGGCGGCGGCGGGCGAGGTGGAAACTTCGGCGGGTTCGGCGGCGGGCCTCCGGGTTTTGGCGGGCCGGGTGGCTTCGGAGGATTCGGTGCGGGTGGCGGTGGGGGACGCGGGAGCCGGAACGCATCCACGACGGCGAGCGTCAAGGTGAACGCGGTGGCCGATGAGGAATCGAACTCGCTCATCGTGAGCGCCTCGGAGGACGCAATGCCTTCCATCGACAAGCTGGTCGAGCAGCTCGATGTGGCTTCGTCAGATGTCACCGAACTGCGCGTGTTCCGGCTGCGCAATGCGGACCCGGCGGAGATGGCCGGTCTCTTTTCAGATTTGTTCCCGGACGAAACGAATTCCAGGAACAATCAGAACCAAGGGTTTCAGTTCGGCGGCTTCCGCGGCTTCGGTGGAGGCGGCAATCGCAACGGCAACCAGGCACAGACGAGCGATCGCGCGAAGAAGAAAGGCCGCGTGTCCGCCGTGGCGGATGAACGCACGTCGTCGCTCATTGTGAGCGCCGCGAGCGAGTTGATGCCCCAGATTGCCGAGATGATCGAGCAGCTCGACCAGCCGGCGAAGAAACAGAAGGTGTTCGTCTATTCGCTGGAGAACGCGGACGTGGATCAGGTGCAGCAGATTCTGCGCGACATGTTCGAGCGCAGCGGCAGTACGGCGAACCGAAATTCGCAGAACCAGGGCAGCGCGTTGCAGAACCGCAGCCGGAACAACCAACAGGGTTCCACGACCAGCGGCGGCGTGGGGAACAACGGCGGCTTCGGCGGCCAGGGCGGCGGCGGCGGCCAGGGGTTCCGTTGAGCGGACGAATTTAAGACGAGAAAGCATTTCATGATGAACTTCAGCAAACATTGGGGACGAATCACGGCGGCGCTGCTGGCGCTTGGATTGTGTGCGGCGTTGCAGGCGCAGGCGCAGCGTGCGACGGGTACGCGAGGCAACAACGGCAACCGGGGCGGGGGCGGCACCGGTGGCGGCTTTGGTGGTGGCACCAGTTTTGGCGGAAGCGGCAATCGCTCCTACACGCCGAACGGCACCGTGGGCGAGGCGGTGATCTCCGCCGATCCGGAGACGCGCCGGCTCATCGTGATCACCGATGACGAGACGAGCCAGTTCATCTCGCAGGTGATCACAAACCTCGACAAGCCCAAGCCCCAGGTGTTGATCAAGGTGGTCTTCCTCGAAGTGACTTATCGCAAAGGCCTCGACATCGGCATTGAGGGCGCACATTCCAAGACCATGGGCAACAGCACCACCGGCTTGGTGAACCAGATCTTCGGGCTCGGGAACCAGGGTGCGAGCCCCTCGACACCGACCATCGGCCGGCAGGGTGCGGGCATCTACCAAGTGCTAGGCACGGATTTTCAGGCGACGCTGCGGGCGATTGCGGAAGCGGGGAAGACCGAGGTGCTGTCGCGGCCGTCCATTCTCGCGCGCAACAACCAGCAGGCGGTGATCACCGTCGGCAAGGAAGTGCCGCTGATCACGAACACGCGCTTCGACGAGAACAACAACCAGATCAACACCATCTCCTACGAGGACGTCGGCATCATCCTGCGCGTCACGCCGTTCATCGCGTCCGACGGCATGGTGGAAATGATCGTGTCACCGGAGATCTCCGACCTGACCGATCAGACGGTTCCGATTTCCGGTGGCAGCAATCCGGTTGGTGCGCCGGTCATCTCGAAGCGTTCGGCGGACACCGTGGTCGTCACCCCGGACGGGCAGACGGTCATCATCGGTGGATTGATGTCGAACTCGAAGTCGTCCGTTGACAGCAAGATTCCGCTGCTCGGGGACATTCCGCTGCTCGGCAATCTCTTCAAACGCAAGCTGCGCGCGGATGAGAAGACGGAGTTGATGATCTTCCTGACGCCGCAGGTGGTGAACCAGCCGACGCAGATCGCCAAGATGACTGCGGACGAGAAGGCCAGCCTCGATCTCAGCCCGTCGTCCTTCACCGAGCAGGAGCTCAATCGCTTCATCGAAGGCCTGCCGAAGAAGGACGACAAGAAGACCAAGCCGAAGAAGTAAACGCGCCGCCCACGACTCACGCATGGCCAAACGAACGCAGCCCGTGTACATCGCCCTCGCGGCGGTGTGGGGGCTGGTCTTGTTCTGGCAGTTCGTGGAACACCGCCGCGTCCGCGACTCCGCGCGCGCCACGCTCATCAACCGTTCCGAGGACATCTCGGCAACGCTCGGCCTTGTCATCCGCTCGCAGCGAAGAGGCGGCGGCATCATCTCCCAAGAGCGCATGGAGACGACGCTCAACGCGTTGCTCAAGTTCGGCGAGTTAAAGTCTGTCGCGCTGCTCAATGCCGCCGGTAGCGTCGTCATCGCCGTCGGCAGTCCGATGGATCGCGACGTCACAGGCGTTTTCCAGAGTGGCGAACGTTGGGACAAGGACACGGTGACGCTGGTGAACCTGATCGACCTCGGCGCCGGCGTGGCGCGCGAAGGCGAAACGAACCGGCCAACGATCATCCTCCCGCCGCGCGACACGAACAATCCCTCCAGTCTCCCCGACGATCGCGAACGCGACCGGGAACGCGGGCGCTTTGGGCCGCCGCCGGAATTTTTCGAAAGCACCAATCTCGCCCTGCGTCCGCCCGCCGGCATGACGAACGGCTTTGCGGGCCGAGGCTGGCGTCCGCCACCGCGCCGCATGAGCGATGACGAGTATCATGAACTGCTCCGCAGCCGCGGGCTGCATGGCTTGGCGATTGCGATGTCCACGGACACGTTCCGCCGCACGTGCTCGCAGGATTTGTGGGTGCGGCTGGTCATCAGTTGCTTCGCGGGCGTGTCGGCGCTGGGCTTTGGCATCGCGTGGCGGAACATCGTCAAGTCGTCCCAGCTCCAGATGCGCCTCGTGCGCGCGAGCGAACTCACGTCGCACCTGAAGGAGATGAATCTCGCCGCCGCTGGCCTGGCGCATGAGACGCGCAATCCGCTGAACATCGTCCGTGGCCTTGCACAGATGATTTCCCGCCGCACCGATGCGTCGGCTGAAGTTCAGGAACACTCGCGCGACATCATCACGGAGACGGATCGCGTCACCGCTCAGCTCAACGAGTTCATCAATTACTCGCGCCCGCGGGAAGTCCGGCGCGCACCGGTGGTGCTGCGTTCCGTGGCTGCCGAGGTGGCGCGGGCTTTGAGCCACGATCTCGACGAGAAGGACATCGACCTCTCCATCAGCGGGGAACCGGTGACTGTCGAAGCCGACGAACAGCTCGTGCGGCAAGCCTTGTTCAACCTCGTGCTGAACGCCATTCAAGCTGGGACCGAGGGCGGGCAGATTCACGTGATCGCGTCGGAAGGGCAGGGCGGCGAGGCGGCGATCGAGATTCGCGATGACGGCCCTGGAGTCGCGCCTGAGAATCGCACGGAGGTCTTCAAGCCCTACTTCACCACGCAGCCGAAGGGCACGGGACTTGGGCTCGCGGTTGTGCAGCAGATTGTCCGCGCGCACGGCTGGGAAATCGAGTGCGCGCCAAACGAGCCGAAGGGCGCAATTTTCCGCATCAAGGGAATGCGGGTGACGTCGAAGAATCCTGACCATGCCACCTGATGTTGTGAATGAGAATGGTGCGGCGCCGCGCGTCCTGATCGTCGATGACGATGCCGGGCAGCGCAGCCTCTTGAACGGATTCCTCAAGACGCAGGGCTTCCACACTGTGCCGGTTGATTCGGGCGAGCGCGCATTGGAGGCGCTGCGGCAGCAGAAATTCGCGATGATGATTTCTGATGTGCGCATGCCGGGCATCTCCGGGTTGGAGACGCTCCGCCGCGCGCGCAAGGAGCACGCCGTGCTGCCGGTGCTGCTCGTCACCGCATACTCGGACATTCGCGATGCAGTGGATGCGATGCGCGACGGCGCGGTGAATTATCTATCGAAACCAATCGATCTCGACGAGTTGCTGGCGAATGTCCGCAAGGCCACCGGCCTTTCGCGCACAGCACCGGTGAAGTTCAACGAGGGCAAGCAGCTCCCGGCCACTGTCGTCTCGCGCAGCCCGCTCATGCAGGCGGTGTTTCGCGATGCGGCGCTGGTGGCGGCATCTGAAAGCCGCGTGCTGCTCTCGGGCGAGAGCGGCGTGGGCAAGGAAGTTCTCGTGGACGTGATTCACGCGTGGAGCAACCGCGCGTCGGGTCCGTTGGTGAAGGTGAACTGCGCGGCTATTCCCGAGACGCTGCTGGAGAGCGAGCTGTTCGGGCATGAACGCGGGGCGTTCACGGGTGCGACGGCGCAACGCATCGGGCGCTTCGAGCACGCGGCAGGCGGGACGATTTTTCTCGATGAGATTGGTGAGATGTCGCCGAAGCTCCAAGCCAAGCTGCTACGCGTGACGCAGGACGGGCGCTTCCAAAGGCTCGGCGCGAACGCGGAGATTCACACCGACGCGCGCATCCTGGCGGCGAGCAACCGCAACCTCGAAGAAGAAGTGAAGGCCGGCCGGTTCCGCGAGGATTTGTATTACCGGCTCAACGTCGTGGAGCTAAACCTGCCGCCGTTGCGCGAACGCCGGGAGGACATCCTGCCGCTGGCGAGTCATTTCATCGCGCAGTTCTCGCAGGGCAAGGCGCGATTCTCGGCCTCGGTGAATGAATGCCTCGAACGCTACCCGTGGCCGGGCAACGTGCGCGAGTTGCGCAACGCGATGGAACGCGCGGCGTTGCTCTCTCGCGGTGAACTGATTCTTCCGGATCATTTGCCGAACAAGGTTCGTGCGGTTCCGGAGCCGGGCGCGGTTGGTGGAGTGATGGTTCCGGCGGGGGCGCAGTTGGAGGACGTGGAGCGGCAGACGATCTTGCAGGCATTGCAGAAACACGGATTCAGTCGCACTGAGACGGCGAAGGCACTCGGCATCAGCCGGCGTGCGTTGATCTACAAGTTGCAGCGGTATCGCGAGCTGGGCTGCCAGGTGGATGCGACGCACGGCCGGGATTGAGCGGTGAGGCCGGTTTTGGACCGTGATGGCGCTTGGCGTCGCCGGGTTTCCCTGCTATCAAATCGCCATCACCGAACGAACGCTCCACGCAGGGTCATCTTGTGCTGTTGGCCGTAACTGGGCGTGCGCAGTTCGCCAACGCGAAAGCCAACGACGTATGCTGAAGCTCATTCTTCCTTCCGTTCTCCCCGTTCTCCTGTGTGTGCTGACCTCCGTCTCCGCACAGGCCCAGGTTCGCATCAGCGAGATCATGTATCATCCGGTCGAGAAGGAGGCGTTTGACACCAACGGCACGCCGCTGCTTGACCTCTCGAATGACGTGCATGAGTTCGTCGAGTTGCACAACGCCGGGCCCGGCAGTATCTCACTCGAAGGCTGGCGGCTGGCTGGCGGCATCGGATTCACCTTCGGCGCGGGCACGACGATAGCACCCGGCGGTTTCCTCGTTGTGGGCAAGAACCCAACGCGTCTCGCCGCCATCGCGTCGTATTCGCTCACGACGAACCAGACTCTCGGCCCGTTCTCCGGCCAGTTGGGCAACGACGGCGACACCGTCCGGCTCGTGGACAACTTCGACACCGTTGTGGATGCGGCGGCATACTCCCCCGCGTCGCCGTGGGCCATCGGCGCGGACGCGCTCGGAGCGGATGACGAGTGGACCGGCCTGAACTCGGCCGCGCATCAGTATCGCGGACGTTCCCTCGAGCGCGTGAGCTTCAGCCATGCTTCGAGCGATCCGGCGAACTGGCTGGCCTCGCCGCTGGCCACGGGGCCGACGCCCGGCCGCGTGAACTCCGTTCAGCTAGCCGTCCCACGCCCCGTCGTCAGCAGCCGCTCGATCGCGCAGGCCGGCGACGGTTCGCTCGTTATCCGCTCGAACCAGCCGGTGCGCCTTGATGTCGCCTTCACCGCGACGAACCAGCTTGCGAACGTCTCCGTCGAATACTTCGTGGACGACATCAACCTGACGAACGAAGTCCGCAGCGTACTTTCCCTGACACCGCTAACGTCGCCGTCTGATGGGCGCTACACAGCGACATTGCCGGGGTTTTCCAACCGCCAGATTGTTCGCTACCGCATCCGCGCGGATCGCGGTTCAGGCGTTGAGCCGGTCTCGCCGCGAGCGGATGATCCGTTCGTGTGGCACGCGTTTTTCATTTCGCCGACGCGTGCGAACGTGAATCCGGTTTACGAATGCTTCATCTCGACCGCATCGCTGAACACGCTTACGACGAACATCGCGGGCTCGCCGCGCCGTGTCACGTTGCCGGACCCGCCCGGGCTCATTCGCGAGTCTTGGAACGATTCGGAGCCGGCGATCTTCGTCCACAACGGCGAGGTCATCGACATCCAGATGCGGCACCACGGCAGCCGCTACAATCGCGGCGCGGGACGCAATTCCTGGAAGTGGCAGTTCCCGCGTTACCATCGCTTCAATGGTCGCGACAGCTACTTCATCACCGACAAGGGCGAGGAGCATCGCGTCGGCTCGCAGCTCTACGACGCGGCGGATTTCCCGGCGTGGCGTTGCCGCTACGTCGATGTCTTCCTGAACAACGGCGGCCAGCTTCAGCGGCTTCAGCAGGAGGAACTAGACTCGGACACCTACCGCCGCTGGGATCGCGAGCAGGCAGACAAATATCCCGGGCGGGGCATCGAAGGCTTGGGCGGCATCTTCAAGGCGACGGGTGTCATTCCGTTCGAGAGCGGCATAGGCCAGGGTACGACTTCTTACTTCGGCAGCGGCGAAGGCCCATACTTCATCGGCAACGGCGCGCTGCCGCCGGCCAAGCTCGGCTGGAGCGTGCGCCAGCGTTGTGAATGGACCTACGGCGCGCAGATCGATGGCTGGAAAGGCGGAGGTGAAGTCGAGGAGTTGCTCGCCGGGTTCTGGACCGCGCGTGGTGACTCGCCGGTCGCGCCGAACCCCGACGCCCTTGCCACGCGCGCGTTTCTGGAAGCGAACTTTGACGTGGACATGACGCTCACCTACATGGCGATTCGCGATTGGGCTGGGCCCTTCGACAACGCCACGCACAACCACTTCCTGTGGCGGCGGGCGAACGGTCGCTGGGCGATGGCCCCGTGGGATCTCGACAGCGAATTCGACACGCCAACGCAACCGATCTTCTGGGACGAGCAAGTGGTGCCGCAGCCCGACGGCTTGCGTGGCCCGCATTGGATCAAGGACGCGTTCTACAAAGCATTCCGCAACGAGTACAGACAGAAACTCTGGCTGCTGAACAACACGCTGCTGAACGCTTCCGATTTTGCGACCAACGGCTGGAACTCGCTCTCCAGTTTCGCTTCCGGCCGCCAGACGAGCGTGAACTCACAGCTCGGCCTCGGGACGTTTTATCGTCCCGCGCGTCCGGTAAATCTCGCGCCCGCCAGCGGCGATGGCGCGGTGCCGCCGGCGGAGTTGCAAAGCTCCGCCTATGTCGCGGGCAACTCGAACGCGCCCGCGCCGCACGCCAGCACGACGTGGATGATTCGCCACCCCAACGGCGGCTACACGAATCCCGTCGTGCGCGTCACCAGCACGACGAACCTCACGGCACTCGCGATTCCGTTCGGTAAATTGACGTTCGGGGAAACCTACTTCTGGCGCTGCGTTCACACGGATGCGGACGGCCATCCTTCGCCGCCAAGCGCGGAGACCCCGTTCGTATTCGGTGCATCGCCGCTCACGGTTCCGCTCGTCTCGATCGACGCGGCGACGGTCTGGCGTTACGACGCCTCCGGCACGAATCATCCGGTGAACTGGACGCAACCGGCCTTTGACGACAGCGCGTGGTTGGCCGGCCCCGCGTTGCTCGCAGACGAAACAGCATTGTTGCCCGAGCCCATCCGCACGGCGCTCGTGCGCAGCAATCAGGTGACCTACCGCTTCCGCACGAGCTTCCTCTTCAACGGCGATACCAACGGCCTCACGCTGCGGTTGCGCCAGGTCATCGACGACGGCGTCGCGGTGTACTTGAACGGCACGGAGGTCTCCCGCACTGGCCTGCCTGCGGGTGCGTTGGCGGCGACGACGTTTGCGAACCGCTCGGTGAACGACGCGGTAATGGAAGGGCCGCTCACGATTCCGTCCTCCGCCTTGCGCATTGGCACCAACGTGATCGCGGCGGAGGTGCATCAGAACGCCAGTCACGGCAACGACATCGTGTTCGGCCTCGCGCTCGAAGCCCGGGTGCCGGCGGTACCGGGCGCAGTGAGGTTGAGTGAGATTCTCGCCGAGAACCGGGCCTCGGTGCTCAACGGCAATTATGCGCCGGACTACATCGAACTTCACAACACTTCGGGCGTCCCGCAGTCGCTTGAACAGTTCAGCCTGAGCGACAACCCGGAGCGGCCGGGCAAGTTTGTGTTCCCGGCGGGAACCGTGATTCCCGCGAACGGTTATCTCGTGGTCTGGTGCGACGAAGCCACGAACGCGCCAGGACTTCACGCCGGCTTCGCGCTCGACAACGACGGGCAGACGGTCGCTCTCTTTGCGGTGACGCCGGGCGGCTATCAACTCGCGGATGTTGTGACGTTTGGTCTGCAAGTGTCCGACATGTCAATCGGCCGCATCTATCCCGGCGGGAATGCGCCGGCCTACTGGGCGCTCGGCGAGCCCACGCCCGGCACTGCAAACTCCTTCGAAGTGCTCGGCGATCCCGCGGTGCTCCGCATCAACGAATGGATGGCCACGGTGACCGGCGGGCCGGATTGGTTCGAGATCTACAATCCCAACGGATTCGCCGTGGCACTCGCCGGCCTTTATTTGACGGACAACATCACTGTGCGCACGAACACACGCATCGCGCCGCTGACGTTCATTGCCGCCGGCGGCCACCGGCAGTTCATCGCTGATCAGGATCTCGCGCAGGGCGCGCGGCACGTGAACTTCCGTCTGAGTGGCGGCGGTGAATCCATCGTCCTGTCGGGAACCAACCTCGCGACGATTGACGCCGTCACCTTCGGTTCGCAGCTCGCCGACGTCTCGCAAGGCCGTCTTCCCGACGGCGGCGCGAGCTTGTCGCTCTTCCCCGGCAGCGCCTCTCCGGAAGCGCGCAACCGGCTCGCGATTTCCGGTATTGTGATCAACGAGTTGATTCCCGACCTGGAATTGCACAACACCGGCGCGACGCCGGCGGACATCAGCAGTTGGTGGTTGAGCGACGATGACATCGTTTTGCAGAAATATCAGATTCCGCCCGGCACGATCGTTCCGCCCGGCGGATACTGGTTCGTGGACGACGACGAACTGCCGTTCGACCTGCGCCGGCCGCTTGGCGGCCGTGTGTATCTTTCACACGACGGCACGCACATACTCAGCCGCAAGTTCGGCCCCTGGGACGGCTGGAGCCAGGGCATCGTGCAAACGAGCGTGGGGACAGACTTCGAGCGGTTGGCGAGCCAGACGTTCGGTTCGGCGAACAGCGCGCCGGAGGTCGGCCCGGTCGTCATCAGCGAGGTGCAGTATCATCCGCCGACGCTTCCGGGCGATGACGACGACTACGAGTTCATCGAACTGGCGAACATCTCCGGCGCGGCGGTTCCGTTGTTCGACGAAGCCAGTCCCGAATTGCGCTGGCGGCTGCGCGACGGCGTGTCCTTCACGTTCGCCAGTGGCGTGACTCTCGCGGCAGGCGAGCATGTGCTGGTGCTGCCCTTCGATCCCGTGACGAACGCAGTCGCGCTCTCCAACTTCACCGCCGTGTACGCTCTGCGGCCCACGACGCGGCTCTTCGGGCCATACTCGGGCCGGCTGCAAAACTCCGGCAACAGCGTAGAACTGGTCCGTCAGCTTCCGCCTGTGGCCTTGGCGGGGCCGGACTTCGGCGTCATTCCCGAGGTCCTGATGGATCGCGTGAACTACTCGGACACGACGCCGTGGCCGGCGGCAGCCGACGGACTCGGTTCCTCCCTTCAGCGCCGCGTGCTCGCGTCCTACGGCAACGACCCGACCAACTGGATCGCCAGCGGCGTCTCGCCCGGCGGAGTGACTCTCTCGAACCTCCCGCCGGCCATCGCCATCACCGCGCCGCTCGCCAACGCCGCGCTCGGCTTCGGCCTGGACATCGCGATCACCGCCGGCGTCAACGACACGGACGGGACGATCAGCCGCGTCGAGTTCTTCGTGGATGGCATCGAGATAGGCGTCCGCGTCACTTCGCCGTTCAGCCTCGTCTGGACGAACGCCCGGCCCGGGCCGCACACGCTCCAGGCCCGCGCGTTCGACAATCGCCTCGGCATCACAACTTCGGCCGCAATCCCCGTGACGGTTGTGAACCAAGCTCCCGGCGTCAGCGTCTCGTCGCCGACGAACGGTGCGTTCTACCTTCTGCCGGGTGACATCGCGCTCTCGGCAAACGCCACGGACAGCGACGGCGCGATTGTGCGCGTGGAGTACTTCGCGAACGGCGCGTTGATCGGCCGCGCGCTGACCGCGCCGTTCAATGCGGTGTGGACGAATGTCGCCGCCGGCAGCTACGCAATCACGGCCGTCGCCACGGACAACGGCGGCGGCGTTACAACCTCGGCCGGCGTGAACATCACGGCGCGGCGCGTTCCAGCCATCGCGTATGTGGTGCCGCCGGGCACAGTTGGATCCCAGGCCTTCGCCAACGGCTACGGCATGGACTTCGATGTGAAGTCGAACATCCTTGTGACCACCTTCGGAGTGTTCGACAGCGCGGGCGACGGACTGACAAACGTCACGCTGACGACGCAAATTTACCGCCGCACGAACAACACCGGCACAGTCATCGCGACGCTGGCGTTCACCGGTACGGATCAGGGCACTCTCATCGGCGGCAGCCGTTTCAAGCCGCTGCCGACGCCTCTGGCGCTCGGGCCCGGTAACTACACCCTGGTGAGCTACGGCTACAACGCGGCTAATCCCGGTGCCAACATCGGCACAGGCAACACGAAGACCTGGAGTACTGACGACGGCGGCGGGCTGATCGAGTTCGTCGGGGCGAGCCGCTACGGCAGCGGTGGCCCGGGCACGTACCCGACAACCATCGATGCTGGCCCGGTGGATCGCTACGGCGCGGGGACGTTTGAGTTTCGTACACCGCCGGACGCGCCGATCGTCATCGCTTCGCCGACAGACCGCATCGTGAAGACGGGCGGCACGACGAACTTCTCCGCCAGCACCTACGGCGTCGCGCCGCTGCGTTACCAGTGGCAGTTCGAGGGGAACGCGATTTCCGGCGCGACGAACGCGACGCTGGTGATCAGCAACGCGCAGTTTGCCAATGGCGGCGGTTATCGACTGGTGGTGGCCAACAGCTTCGGCGCGGTCACGACCGCCGTGGCGCAACTGACGATCTGGCAGGACGCCGGCATCGTGCAGCCGCCGTTGAGCCAGTCGGTCGTGGTTGGTGCGCCGGTGACGTTGAGCGTGACGATGCTCGGCACGCCGCGTCCGTACGGCGTCGAGTGGCGACGTGGCTCAGCCACCATCGCGAGCAACACGGTCAACGAAGAATACAGCTTCATCTCATTCAACGCACCGTTGTCTCCGACGAACCAGAGCTATCGGGTCATCGTGCGCAACCTGGCCAACCAGGGCGTCAACTCCAACGTGCTGATCTCCGTGACAACGCTTGCGGACACGGACGGGGATCGAATGGCGGACGAATGGGAAGTCGCCTACGGCTTCTCGCCCACAAACGCGATGGACGGCGGTCTCGACTCGGATGGTGATGGCGTGAGCAACGCATCCGAACATGGTGCCGGCACGGACCCGACGGACCCTGCGAACTACTTCCGGATCGACCCGCCCCGGCATGATTCACCGGCGACAGTTCGTTTCGGCGCAGTCTCGAATCGCACCTATGCGGTTCAGTTTCGAGACGAGTTGAATCCCGCGTTCTGGCTCCTTCTCGCCAGAGTGCCCGCGCGCTCGACCAACCACGTTGTCGTGGTGACCGATCCCGGTGCGGCGACGAACCGCTTCTATCGCGTCGCAACGCCCGTCATGCCGTAGCCGGGAGTGAACGCAGCCGCCGACATGAGGGAGTGGAGCGCCGGTTCGTGGGTGGATCGAATGTCCGCCTCCTCACGTCGTCGGCTACGGCCGGTGGCGGGGCGGCTGATCTCAGGGGCGTGTCGCGCGATAGAACCTGCCCTGGGGCGAGGCCGATTCGCGGAATGTCGCGCGTCCGCATTCGTCCGTGTCGAGTTGGCCGGCTTCGGTCCAATCGCGCAAGTTGGACGAGGCTTCGATGCGCAGGCTGCCGGGGACACCGGACAACAGCTCCAGTTCCACCTCGCCGTCGCGAATCACCGCCGACAAAACCATCGGCGCATCGCCCGTGCCGAACCATGCCACGGCTGCGTCGTGGTCAGAGAGGCGCTCGGGCCGGTTGAAGTTGCTGCGGAAACTCTCCGGCGCATCCACGTTGCCGCGAATGTACCCGTGCCGCGTCACGCGGGCGCACAACGACGGGCTCAACAGAATGTGATCGATGGCCTGTGCATTGCCATCGAACACGTACGAGTAACGCTCCGGAGCAGGCAGTCGCTCGGTCAGCAGAACGAGGTCCGGCGCCACGAGATCAGCGCTGGCGAGGACGACTTCGTTTGTGGGCGCGGGGCGGCCGCGAATCGTTCCCATCACGTCCACATAACCGTCGTTGAACTCGAACGCGTTGAAGTCGCCGATAAGGATCAGGTGCTCCGGCGGAGTAAGCGCCTGGCGTTCCTGCACCAGCGCTGCGACGTGTTCGGCCTGCGCGCGGCGCTTGGCGCGAACGCGCGCACCGTCCGACGGATCATCGATGCCGCTCAGAGAACGCAGGTGGTTCACAATGCACGTCACGGGCAGCCGTGCGCCGGTTGTCTCGCCGGGAACAAGCGCCCGCAGCAGCAGCGGCGGACGATCATGCAGCAGTTGAGGCTGACCGGTGAGCGGGTTGATGTAGGTCGCTTCGCGGCCGATTTGCACGACGTTCACTACCTCGACGCGGGTCGTGTTCACGAGATAGCCGCAATCAATGCCGCCCACGTCAGTGCCTTCCTCAAGCCACGCGCCGTAGGTTACGTTGCTGCGCCCGGCGGTGAGTGCGTCGGCATTCAGGCGCGCGGCGAGTGTTTGCAGCGTGGACAGGTTCTCCACTTCGACTACTCCGAGAATGTCCGGCGCGCCGAGGCGCTGGAGAATCGTCAGCGACGCCTTCTTCAAGCGTCCTTCAAACGCGGTCGGCGTGAGTACGACATCCTGCACCGCTGGATCCTCCACGGTGTCGAAGAACCGCTGGAGATTGAGCGACGCAAGCATCCACTCGCCGGGTCGGGTCGGGGGTGGCAGTCCGGGCAGTTCGTTACCACCCACGGAGAAGCCGCCGGCCGGATCGGGCAGCAACGTCCAGGCGCGTTGCTCGAAGTCGAGCACGCCGGTCAGGTTCGCAACGACCGCGCCTGCGACAACTTCGATGCGCGTCGCGCCCGGTTGCGCGTTGCTGTCCACGCGCAGGCGTTCGGGATTGCCGTCGAAACGAGCAACGCCTGGCGGCGCGTTCGTCGGCAGCGGTTCGATGAGGGGAATGCCCGGTTCACGGAACGGCCGCGGCCAGCCTGCCAGCACGCCGTGGAATAGGCCGTCCGAAATCCCGATTGCGCTTGCCTCCTGGAGAAAGCCTTCCGTCGCGGCCACGACCGTCAACGAATCGACTCGCACGCGCATGGCCTCGAACTTCTCGAGAGATGAGCCATTGCCGGTCGGCGGGAGATCCGTCGGCGCAAGCGTGACGGCGGCGGGCAACGGCGCGCCGGTGGCGAGCACCGTGATTGTGGGATTGATGATTTGCGTCCGCGGCGGCGCGGTGGGATCGGATGATGGCGTGGACTCCTCTACAAAGCCGCTGACCACGATCGCATTGCCCACGGCGACGTTGCTCGGCGGCGTTCCGAATGTCTCGACGAAGACGGCCTCGGACGTCGCGGGATCGGCGTCCGTCTCGGCATCGGGCGACTGGAGGAAGAAGCCGTTGTTTCGTAGCGCGGTGACGATGTTCCCCGTCGTGGTCACGGAACGCCCGACGAGCGGAGACCTCGCGCCCGTGCCCTGAATGTCATGCAACGCTCGCGGCACGGAACTGTCGCCGCAGGCCACGCGGGTGGAGAAACGGTTGCGCGGCGCGGGAGTGGACGTGAAAAAGTCAGTGACATTGTTGGTGAAGTCCGCACAGCCGTCGCCCGCGCGAAACGCAGCCAGCACAGCCGACGGGGCAGGGGAGGGCCCACTGCCCTCGAAGCACGCAGCGGAACTTCCGTAGCCGACGAAATCCTCAATGCCTGGGCTCGTCGGACACGCACTCGTCAACGGCAGCACGTTGCGAACGAGAGCGACCTTTCCCGCCGTGGCGCTTAGGTTGAGCGTGCCCGTTGCATCGGCGGCTGGAAGCGGCTGCCCATTCGCGCCGCCTGAGCCGAGTTGCAGGAGGAGATACGCGCCCGGTTCGAGCGTTCCTGAGAGCGTCGCGATCTGCCACGTCGTGCCGGCACTGGAGGCGTATTGCACGGACCAGTCCAGAAGGCTGACGGCGGACGCACTGCGGTTGAACAGCTCGACGAAGTCATTCCGGAATGTCGCACCGGAATTGCCGCCGCCGCCATACACTTGGCTGATGACCACTTCCGCGCCGCTTGCTCGCGACGCCAGCAGCAGCCCGGCAAGGGTGATGACGGCCCACGCGCGAAACGACAGGACGGGGTTGTTCATGACAGCGCGGCGAGCGTAGCACAACAGGGGAGAGTTTTCGCGTATTGAAATCGAGCGTCATGATGCGCTGCCTCGATCATTCGGACGTTGAACCAGCCAAGCGAATGCCTAGACTGCCGCCAACCAAAGCTCCCGACCTATGACGCGACAACAGGTGCTCGACCTCTACTTCATGGAAAACCGCGCGAAGCTCATCGATATCGCCGCGTTCCTCGACCGCGTGGAACGCGCGGAGGGCGAGGCCGACTTCCGGCTCGCCAGTTTCCGTGACGCGTTGCGCCATCTCGCCGGCGCGGAACCGGCACGCGCCCGGAACGTCCTGCTCGCCTTGAGCGACCCGACCACCGAGCCCATCGACAAAGCGCCGGGCAAAGGTGCCATCGGCGCGTGGGCCGGGCCGGCGGTCAGTTGATCCAGCGAACCACGATCCTTTCTCCTGCTCCATCATCCCAGCATCCCCATGCGCTACATCGAACCTCACGGCCACATGGTCAGCCGCACGACCGACGATTACATCGCGATGGCCACCGCCGGCTGCGCGTGCGTGTGCGAACCCGCCTTCTGGGCCGGCTTCGACCGCAGCAGCGCCGACGGGTTCCACGATTACTTCTGCCAGTTGACGGACTACGAACCGCGCCGCGCGGCGAAGTTCGGCCTCGCCCACTACTGCTGGCTCTGCATCAACCCGAAGGAATCCGAGGACGTGGCGCTGGCAAAGGACGTGATCGATCTGATCCCCAAGTTCCTCGACCGGCCGAACGTGCTCGGCATCGGCGAAATCGGTCTGAACAAAAACTCGCGGAACGAACTCAAGGTGCTGGAAATGCACGTCGATCTCGCCGCGCGGACGGATCACCTGATCCTCGTCCACACACCTCATCTTGAGGACAAACTCAAGGGCACGCGCTTGATCCTGGATGTCCTCAAGGCCGACAGCCGCATCCGCCCCGAGCGGTGCATCATCGATCACGTCGAGGAACACACCGTGCAGATGGTGCTCGATCGCGGGCACTGGGCGGGCATGACCTTGTATCCCGAAAGCAAATGCACTGGCGCGCGCGCGTGTGACATTCTGGAAACCTACGGCCGCGAGCGTCTCTGGATGAACAGCGCCTGCGACTGGGGCGTGAGCGTGCCCATGGCTGTGCCCTACGCCGCGCTGGAAATGCGCCGGCGCGGCTGGACCCCGGAGCAGGTGGACAACGTGATCTACGGGAACCCGATCCGGTTCATGAGCCAGTCGCCGCGCTTCAAGGCACCGGCGAGTTATGTGAAGGCGGGTGGGTGACGACGTTCTTGTCGGGCATCGTGAACATCATCTGGTCATGCGACGCTTTTCCGTTTGCATCTGGAGCAACCGCTGGAACTCGTGCTCAGGAATTTGCCAGTGGCTCCCGTCAATAAACCCAACTGCCCGACCTGATGTGCGCGCCCCGTTGAAAGCCAAACCCTGCCGCGTCTCATAAATCATGATCGTTTTGGCCTCGTTGGTGGTGCTCAAGCCAGGGATGTATACCCAACTGGACTCGTTGCTGGTCAGGCGTCCGCCACTTGTCACCACCAGCGTAGTTGCCCTGCGGTCACCGGAGATTCCGGCGAGCAACTCTGGATTCTGGACGTACTCCGGGTAAAGCATCTGCAGCGCAGCAAACGGATCGACATCATCCGGATACTTGTCGGAGTTCGCTCGGGAGTAAGAATAGAGTGCGCCGACCATGCACGGGATGAAGCACGTCCTGACACCAAACGGCCGATTGTAGCGGAGGATGCCGTAGAACCCGACGACACCCGTGAGAAAAATCAAGGCAACGATTTTGACGGTTTGCATAGGGGGCTAACGACCCAGGCTCAACGACCCGGCCCACGAGGGCGTTGCATTGCAACCAGAGCGCGATGGTCGGGTTCGTCGCGGCGCATGGTTAGGCCGCGTTGTCTGGTTTCTTGCAGTCTTGAGCGCGTCGTCCATACAAAATATCCAATACCTTCTCACTTTCGTAGCGCGAACCACGAACTGCAATCGTCAGCATCAATACAATCACTTCACATGGGCCAACCACGTCGAACTTTCGTCCCGAAGTGACCACCGTCGGCTTCGGTACGACAAAGCGCCCGACTTTCTTGAGGGCCTGAACGAACGCGATGTCCTCACCCGCATACAACCGCTCGGAAAACCCACCGGTCGCAATGTAGGCGTCCCGAGTGCAAAAGAGGAAGCAGCCTCCCACCAATCGGATAAGTCGGCCGACCACGACGGAGAAGAAAAGGATGATATGTCCCCAGAGTGGAACTGGACCATCGAGTTCGGGGGCACACCCACCACCAGCAGCGCCAGACCGTAGGGCTGCGAGAGCTGCGCTGACAGCTCGTTCATTCACCTTCGTATCCGCGTCCACGAAGAAGAAGATTTCGCCGCAAGCCGTGCGCGCGCCGGTATTGCGCACAGCTGAGATTTTGCGATGCTCGACTCTGATGGTGCGTGCTCCCATTTGTTCTGCAATCCGGGGCGTTGCATCTGTGGATGCGTCATCCACCACAATCACCTCGTATGGCTCACTGACCGTTTCCATCGTCGTGCGGATGCTCTGCAGACATTTGCCAATCCAAAGCTCTTCGTTATGGGCTGGAACAATGAAGGAGAGCATAGCGGCCTAACGACCCAAGCTCAGCGACCCGGCCCACGGGACGCCACGATTGCAACCGGAACGCCCCGGCCGGGTTCGCTGCAGCGCATGGTTAGGCCGCGTCGTCATCGAGACTGTATCCATATCTGTATCTGCTTCTGAAGCTGCGGCCAAAATCCAAACGCCATCACGCCAATCCAAATGGCAGCAAGAATCAGAAACCAAGCAATCATGGCGCGAAAGTAGTTCTTGCGTGTCTCGTTCTCTCCGACGAACGCCCAAATGATGACCATGACAGCGCCGATGCACGGCAACGCCACGACGAAGAGAGCGAGCATCCAGAACCAAAACGACACATAGTTTTTGTCTTTTCCCTTCGCCATTCAGTGGTGTGTGGTGCTGCCTAACGACCCAAGCTCAGCGACCCGGCCCGCGAAGGCGTTCGATTGCAACCGGAGCGCGATGGCCGGGTTCGCTGCAGCGCATGGTTAGGCCGACGTGTCATGGAATAAACTCTCTCCAATCTCTCTGGCTCGGGCGAGCGAAATACCAGACCGCTGCTCGACCGCCAGCGGATGCTCGGTGTGCTCCAACTCGATGAATGGCCGCTCGCCAAGAGTCTGAGTGTGAACGTGCGTCTTGAGTGTGGTGGTGTCGGGGTAGCCGGGCAGGCGTGTGCAAAGCCACCCGAAGAACGGCGGCTCTGACTCCCGGCCCGGTGTGTCCCACAACTCGGACATCCGATGAAAGCTCTGCTCGCTCAACGAAACCCAAACACCCCAGCGAAAGACCTCGGTGCTGTCGTGGATGGGAACGTCGAGACAACCTCGAACGAAGTAGTGCTCGTCGTCGATAACGCACTGGTCGGAACTGAGCAAGGTGCGCTGCTCGCGCTCGTGCTCTGGGATGCCGTAGTAGTGAACAGGAGCGTCGCAGCCGAAACTCAACGGCAGCCCCTCGTGAACCTCGCCGCAAGTGTGGCATGTGAACGATGAGGGCATGGCGTGCGAGTCGGCCTAACGACCCAAGCTCAGCGACCCGGCCCACGAGGGCGTGCGATTGCAACCGGAACGGCCCGGCCGGGTTCGCTGCAGCGCATGGTTAGGCGGCACGGTCACAGAAATCTCTTTGGCACGACAATCTGGTCGTCTGGTTTTAGTGGTGGATTGTTCGTCAGCCCGCTGACGATGCGTGCCCAACTGTATCGCTCCCGGGTCCCATCGCTGCGACGTAGCTCAAGCCGCGACCGATCGGCAAAATCAGTGAAGCCTCCCGCCATCGCAATAGCGTTTGTGACGGTGAGGCCGTCGATCCAAACGAAGCGGCCCGGCTGTCTCACCTCGCCACCAACGAAGATGAGCCGATTGGTGGTGACGATGGTGACTGTGATAGGCTGGAAATGGGAGACAGGTGTTGCACGCTCCGGCTGAATCGCTTGCTTGGATGGCTGAGTGCTCCGGCTCGCGCAACCCGCCATCAAGGCCGCTGCAATCAATGTGGTGATCGTCTTCACGGTGCGCGTAGTGCCGCCTAACGACCCAAGCTCAGCGACCCGGCCCGCGAGGGCGTTGGATTGCAACCGCGACGCGATGGCCGGGTTCGCTGCAGCGCATGGTTAGGCGACGTGGACATCAGTGAGAAAATGGTGCGGCAAAACATACAATGACAGTCGGAACTGCAATGGCTGCGGCAAGCGCAGTCCCGATGAAAAACAGAATCCAGCGCCAGCGCTGCCACTGCTCCCGAAACGAGGAACGCTGCGCCAGAAGGTCGGGAATATAGGCTGCGCTGTAGGCGACGTTCGCAGCGAGAGCGAGAACCAAGACACCGGTGACGGTCTTGGCCTCGAAGGTCTGGAGGGAACGAGGCATGAGCAGGAGGAAACCGCCGACTGTAATGAGCACCAAGACGCCATTGTAGATGAGGCGTCGCCACTCCCAGTAGCGAACTGCGTCCGTCGCGATGTCTCGGAATGTGGTCATGGGCGTGAAGTCGCCTAACAGATGGATAAGCAGTATCCGACCGAGGTCGGGTTCTGCCGGGTTGGGATTGTTCTCACGCGTTCACTGTGGCTTTTGGAAAAGGCGTGTCAACGGATTAGGCGGGTGCGATCGGAACTGGCGGACAGCCAGCGGCCAGGACTTGCGAACCCTGACAAGGCTGAGGGCTCGCGTCCCGTTCCACTCGGAACTCAAACCAATCGTTCCGCCTGATCGTGCCGTCGGCTGGTAGCTTTACGGCTTGCCCGCGCCCGGCGCACGGAAGAACAGCGCACCTTTGGTCTTGGTCTGGCGGCGGTAGACTTTGTCCGATGCGCACGCGTAGAGATGGCCGTGGCCCGCACCGGCGAAAGTGACGCTGACGCATCCCTTGGCCGTGGGCTTCGCAATGATGCCGCCCAAGCGGCCCGCTTCGTCGAAGACCTGGATACCAATGTGGCTCGTGACGTAGTAGCGGCCCGCCGCGTCCGTCGTGGAGCCGTCCCCGCCGGAGTCCGCCTTGTTCAAGGGCGTCTTCAGGTTCATCGCGCGCGAACCTGCCTCCAGGCTTCCGTCGTCCTTCACGCGATAGGACCAGACGTTGGTGCCGCGATACTCGGAGACGACTAGGGTCCGTTGATCCGGCGACAATGAGATGCCGTTGGGCGCGTTGATGCCGGTCGCGCCGACGCGGACGCTGCCCTTGGCGTCAACGATGGTCACCTGGCCTTTGCTGGTCTCGGTGAAGTACGCGTAGCCAAGGTGCGACACCACGAGGTCGTTCGGCTGCACATCGTCGGCAAGCACGGTGATCTTGCCGGACGTCACTTCAATGGCGACGAGCTGCTTCTTCGGGCCTTGCGTGCAGGCGTAGAGACGACCGTCCGGGCCAAATTTCAACCCGCTGCACTTCGGCGCGTTCTTCACCACATCGCTGACCTGTCCGTCAGGCGTGACGCGCTGGATGGCCGTGCCCTTGCCGAGATCCATGAAGTAAAAGTTCCCCTCGGCATCCGCGCACGCGCCATCCGTGAAGCCGAATCCCTCCGCGACCAACTGCCAGTCCTGGCCATCGACGAGGATGTTCGACAGCGCAGCTGTACCGACGGGTTGTTGTGCGGCGAGCGAACCGGCGGCGAGTAGAATGCAGAGTGTGTGGACGAAGTATGGAGTAGTCATGGTCAGAATGTTTTTGCGCAGATGAATTCTGCAACCGACGACCGCGCAAACTGCTGTGCGGTTACTTGCTCAGACCGCGCTGGCTGGTGCGGGCGAACTCGACGAGACGCTGCATCTCCGGCGCTTGGGGCAGCTCCGCCTCGATCTTCTTCAGGGCATTGGCGATCGTGAGTCCCTCGCGGAAGAGAACCTTGTAGGCCTGCTTCAGCGCGGCTTGGGTGGTCTCGGCAACGCCGCGGCGTTCGAGGCCAACCTTGTTGATAGTGCGGGTCACGGCCGGATTTCCGTCCGCCAGCATGTAGGGCGGTACATCCTGCACCACCTTAGAGCAGCCGCCGATCATCGACATGGTGCCCACGCGGCAGAACTGATGAACGCCGCCCATCCCGCCAATGACCGCGTAATCCTCCACTGTTACATGCCCCGCCAGCGTAGCGAGGTTCGACATGATGGTGTGATTGCCGAGTTGTACGTTATGGGCGAGATGGCAGTAGGCGAGGATGTGATTATGCGATCCCACTACGGTCGCTTCCCCGTCGCTGGTCGCGCTGTGGATGCTGACGTATTCGCGGAAGGTGTTGTGATCCCCAATCTCCGTGCGCGTGATGCCGCCTTTCCACTTCAAGTCCTGCGTCTTGAGCCCGATGCTCGCGAAAGGAAAAATCTCGTTCTCGCGCCCGAGCTTCGTGTGACCGTCAACAACAACGTGGGAATGCAACCGGCAACCGTCGCCAATCGCCACATGCTCGCCGATGACGCAGTAAGGCCCAATGAAACAGCCCGCGCCAATCTGCGCCCGGGAATGAACCACCGCCGTGGGATGAATCTCAGTCGTCATCATGCCTCCCGATCAATCAGCATGAACGTCACTTCTGCCTCGCTGACAGTTTCGCCGTCCACCGAGCAAACGCCCTTGGCCTTGCCGATCTTGCCGCGCGATTTCGTCAGCTCGACATCAATGAACAAGCAGTCGCCCGGGCGCACCGGCTTGCGCCACTTCACACTCTCGGCGGACATGAAGTAGGCCAGCTTCCCAAAATTGTCCGCCTGCCGGAGCATCAGGATGCCCGCGACCTGCGCCATCGCCTCGAGTTGCAGCACGCCCGGCATGATCGGGTGATTCGGAAAGTGCCCGAGGAAATACGGCTCGTTCACGCTCACGTTCTTCACTGCGGTAATCTTGTTACCATCGATGCGCGTCACCTTGTCCACCATCAGGAACGGATACCGGTGCGGCAGAACCTTCATCACCTGCACAATGTCTAACGACGAGCCGTCCGCCATCATCTTCTCGATCTCCGACAACGACATGCCGCCAGCCGACTTTTCGACAGCAGGCGGCGGAGGGGAAAACGTCTGCACCTTCTGCAACGGCTTGCGCATCTGCGCCTGGATGAGCTTCGCGAACTCGCAATTCGCCGTGTGGCTTGGCCGCACCGCGACGATGTGCCCACAGAACGGCCGGCCGATCAGCGACAGGTCGCCGAGTATGTCCAAAATCTTGTGCCGCACGAACTCCTCGGGATACCGCAACGGCTCCGTCGTCAGCACCGCGTCATCGCGAATCACCACCGCGTTCTCCAGGCTGCCGCCGCGAATGAGGCCGTTCTTGATCAGGTACTCAATCTCCTCGAAGAAGCAGAAC
>SXGS01662186.1_pt1 | contig 29169 bp, 32 predicted proteins | sample 3174681 | NCBI WGS metagenome assembly SXGS01 (sample SAMN11356861, study PRJNA531348) | freshwater metagenome | isolation source: freshwater sample F1-80 | place: China: Fuxian Lake, Yuxi | collected 2017-12-25 | reverse complement strand
GCGAGCGCATCCGCGACAAGATCGCCGCCACGCGCCGCAAGGGAAAGTGGTCGGGCGGTTACCCGATCCTGGGTTACGATGTGGATCGTTCCAATGGCAGTCCGCGCTTGATAATCAATGCCAGGGAAGCGGCACGCGTGCGCGACATTTTCCAACTCTACCTGTCGCTTGGTTCGCTGCTGCCCGTCGTGGACGAACTGATTCGCCGAGGCTGGCGGAACAAGGAATGGAGCACCAAGAAGGGAGCGGCCAAGGGCGGGCGCCCATTCGACAAGGGCTCGCTTTATGCGCTGCTGACCAACCCGCTCTACATCGGAAAGATCAAGCACAGAACCGACCTGTACCAGGGGGTACACGAGCCAATCGTCAATGCCGAGGTGTTCCAGAAGGTGCAAGGCACGCTGCAACGCAACTGCCGTTCCGGCGGCGTCATGGTGCGGAACCGCCACGGGGCATTGCTCAAGGGGCTGCTTTTCTGCAAAGGCTGCGACCGGGCGATGGTCCACAGCTTCACCTGCAAGGGCGAGAGACGATACCGCTACTACACTTGCACGCGAGCCATGCAGAATGGACGAAAGGCTTGCTCTTCCGGCTCGTTGCCGGCGTCCGAGATCGAACGGGTCGTCGTTGAACAGATCCGCGGAATCGCCGACGACCCGGCGCTGCGTGCGGAAGTTCTTCGCCAAGCCAAGGACCAATTCAAGATTGAGCTCGCCGAGCTTGAAAAAGAAAAGCGTGGCCTTGAACAGGAGCTGGGTTGGCACCACGCCGACATTCGCAAGCTCTGTACTGGCGGGCCGGCGACGGGGCCAGGCGGTGCCCGCCTCGCCGAACTCCACGACCGCGTCGGCCAGGCCGAGACCCGTCTGGCGGAACTTCGCCGTCGAATCGAAGAACACGGGCGCGACCAACTGGACGCCGGCGACATCGACACGGCGTTCGCCGACTTCGACAACGTCTGGAACACCTTGAGTCCGCGAGAGCAATCCCAGGTGCTGGCCCTCCTGATAGCTCGCGCCGAATTCGACGCGGCTGACAACACAGTCGCGGTCTCTTTCCACCCGACAGCGGTTAAGGCCATGGCGCGAAAGCAACTCGGAGGTGCGGCATGATCACGGTGAAACAAAAGGTCTTCTTCACACGTAGCGAGCGCGGCCGGCGGCGGATCGAGGACAAGCCATCGCCTTCTCAGATGGTCGCGTCGGGCCGCGTGCCCCGCGTCTCGCGCGTCATGGCGTTGGCCATCCAGTTCGATGACCTCCTGCAAAGCGGTACTGTCGCCAACACTATCGAGTTGGCGCGTCTGGCCAAAGTCACGCAGCCGCGCATCACGCAGGTGATGAACCTGCTCCATCTGGCCCCGGACATTCAAGAAGAACTACTTTTCCTGCCGCGCGTTGTCCAAGGTCGCGATCCCATCCACGAAAGGATGTTGCGCCGCCTTTGCGCCAACGTCAGCTGGACATCGCAACGTTTGCTTTGGTTGGAAATCAAGTCTCGCGTTTAGCATTTTTCCGAACATTTCTCCAGGCGCACGCACTTTTTTCAGAAACGGACATTGCCTAGCGCTGACTGGCGGGTTACGATAGCTCCGTTTACTGTTTAGTAACAGAATGACATTGCAGATGCGAATTGCCGCCGCTCCGCGCGTCGGCCGGCAGACCTCTTTGACCGACATCGGCGCGGACTTGAACAGGAAGTGTTGCTGTACGACCATTCGTCGGTTGACAGTAAATCGACCCGCACTTACGGGTAATCATATATGAGCAGACCAGCAAAGACCTTTGGGCAGGTACTCCGCGAATCGCGTCTTGCTAAGGGCTTTACGCTCCGCAAGTTCGCTGAGATGGTCGGGATAAGCCCGACTTACCTTTCGCAGGTCGAACAGGACAACGTTGATCCGCCAACGGCGGAGCGGATCAACAAAATGGCCGAACTACTGGGCACAAACTCCGATGAGTGGATCGCCTTGGCTGGTCGCGTGCCCGAGGACTTGCCGGGGATCATTCAGAAAGAACCGACCGCGATGCCGGAACTCTTGAGAGAAGCGAGCGGTTTGACGGCGGACCAGTTGCGCAAACTCAGCGAGCAGGTTCGCAAGATAAAGGAACGAGGTAAATCCGACCAGACCGACGGAGAGAAATAATGAAAAGCGACGTGCCCTACCTAACCAAGAGTGCCATCGAACAGGAGGCGGCCCTTCTCTTGGCGGAATTCGCGCGCGACCAGCGCCCGCTGTTGGCGCCGCCGGTGCCGATCGACGAGATCATCGAATTGCATCTGAAGCTGTCGTTCGAGATCCGCGACCTGCGAACGTTATTCGGGTTCGGCGACGTTCACGGCGCAATCTGGTTTCGCGACAAGCTGATCGCTGTGGATGAGCAACTTGATCCGGATCGGCATCCTGCCAAGCGTGGCCGATACCACTTCACCCTGGCGCACGAGACCGGCCACTGGCGGCTGCACCGGCACCTTTATCTTCGTCGTGCTGACCAGCCGAACCTATTCTCGGACGAGGACGCGAAACCTAATTACGTTTGCCGGTCCAGCGACGCGAAGGTCCCGGTCGAATTCCAGGCCGACCAATTTGCCGCGTATCTGCTGATGCCGCGCGACCTTGTCACGCAAGCCTGGCAAGACTGGCGTGGCAACCTGGAGCCGATCGTGCTGGATGATCTGAAGGCAAATCGGGACCAGATCTTGGCCGCGGAGATGAGGCGCCGGGGTGGTTTCCGCGCCGACGAGGATGACATGGCGCTCGAGCATTGTAGCCGACCGCTCGCGGAAAATTGTCAGGTTTCCGCGAAGGCAATGCGGATTCGGTTGGAGGATCTCGGTCTTCTGCTGCGGAAGAGGGAATGTTCGCTGTTCGCGTGAGCGGCGATTCTTTTTTTGTCATTGCGTTTACTGTTCATTGGACAGAGAACGCGGATTGGGGGACTATCATGGCAAAGCATTTTGATCTGAGGAAGCAGCTCAGGCTGCACGACAAAGGATTGCTTCGGCGATTGTTTGCCGAGCAAAAGGAACTGTTCGAGTTCCCGTGGGACTCGATCAAGCCTCACGAGGTGAACCCACTCGTCGAGGCATGGGAAGGGCTCGATGAGGACAAGCGCAAGCAGGTGCAAGTCATCCTTCAGGACGTCCACGAACTGGCTGACGAGCGCAGCCACAAGGTGCTGACCGAGGACCTGGAATGGCGATACCCAGGCAAACTGAGAGTCTTTGCCGAGCAGAAGAGTTTGCTCGACAAGGCGCTGTGGGCCTACCTCGAGGCGCGCCAGGCGTTCGACGAGGCGGCCATCTTCGCGCGGGCCGAGGCGCTGCGCAACGGGCAATTCGCCAACCGGTGGAACAGCCTTCCGCCCAAAAAGATCAAGCTGACCGACGCGATGCGGGAAGCGCTCCAGGAGGAGATTCGCACCTACTACTGGAACAAGGAGCTGCGCGGCGAGGTGTGCCGGGTCCATCACTATCCGCGTGCCAACGGCGCTGAGTTCTTCTTCGCGTACTTGCCGGACTGGCCCGACAAACGTCTCGTCTTCGACACCGACGGCAACCTGACGCCGCGCGAAGAGAGCTACACGTTCACCAACGTCTTCATCTACCTGCCCGACGAAGGCGCCATCGAGATGATTGCCAAGGGCGGCAAAAAAGTTCACCTTCCCCTGCGCAAGGCGTTTTGCAAGACCGTTCTCGGCGTCGACGTGGAGGACGACGAGCCGATTCGCCCGAGCTATAAACTGGATCACCTGCTCGACCCGCAGTTCGCGTTCACCACCGATCCGGAGGACTGCATTGCGGCGGTTCGGCTGCGACGTATGCGAATCGCGCCGATGATGGGCGCGCCGGCGATCGAGTATGTGGAGCCCAAGTTCCTGGAAGACGCCAGCCATGCCGAGGTCATGATGGCCATCTATCAGCTTCTGGCGGCCTTTGAATTGAATCGCGCCGCGGTCAACGTGACTCACGTGACGATCCAACTTCATTTCCTGGGCGACGGCAGGCGGCAGCCCAAGACGATGACCTTCAGCATCAGTTGCCCAAACACCTGTGATTTGAAAAGCAAACCGGACGACGTGCGCGTGGTCGGCGAGCGGTGCGTCAAGCGTTGGGGGATCCTGCAATGAATCGCTTTCTCGACTATCTATGGCCAGTGATGGATGCGCCGGTGCCCATCGTGGCGGCTCATGTCGTCGCCGCCTGGCCTGCTGGCGTTCACCAGCGCCTTCTTGACCTTGGATTCCTGATGCAGGCGGCGGATACCGATCGCGTGCGCTGCCCGGAGTGCCAGCAGCATTTCGAAGAAGTGATCGCTCGCACCGGACCAGACGGGGCGGTCCGCTTCTACGTGCTGTGCCCGGAAGTCCTTCGCGCCGAGGTGCCGGCATTGGCACGGCGTCAATGGGGCGTGAACATGACGGCCATCACCGATGCTCTGGCTGCTGCGTTACGGTTAACCGGGAATCTCACGACGCTGCTGCCGAATCGCGCGTGGCGACTGGGCCGAACGATCTGGCAGAACGAGCCGCGTGACGTGGTGTTGGCGCGTGGCTTGAACTGGAAGGATGCTTCAAGTGTCCGCGCGATCATCACGCGCGGCCGCAAGCCGATTGTCTTGGTCCCAGACACCAAACCGCCCAATGACCTTTGGCGCGGACGCGTGCCGCCGATTCTCGCTTTGTCGCAGGCCGCGACCATTGGCGAAGGCGGAATCGATCTGGATCCGCTGGAGCTCGCGGCGACGATATTGGATGCCGACAAGCGAACGAACGCACCCGACACGGACGGGATCAACCTGGACCGCCTCAAATTGCTGATTCGCCAGCAGGTGAAGGCGGAGGAGAAGATCGGCATAACCGACGATATCCTCGTGGCGGCTTACCGCCAGGAGGGCACGGTACGTGAGGCAGCAGCATTCTTGGCGCGCACGACCGGCCAGGAAATCTCCAAGGACTCCGTCCATCGTGCCTTGCAGCGAGCTGGCGGCACTGCCACGGCGGTACTCAACGACGAAAGCAGCCCTTCGGTCGTCCGCTCGCGCCCCTCGGCACGCGGTCGGAAAAAAAAACCAACCAACCCCATCTGAGAAACCATCTCACCATTGAGGCTCTTATGCGAACCAAGAAGTTTACGCACCGCCAACTCGCCATTCTCGATTTCATGCAACGGCATCTAGTCGAATTCCAGGGCCTGCCAACGATCCGAGAGATCGCAACCGCCTTCGGAATCCAATCCCCCAACGGCGTTGTCGGCCATCTCCAGGCACTGGCCCGACACGGCGCCATTGTCCGTTTCGCCAAGCGGAAGGGCAGCTATCGCCTACAGGGAGTGGCGATCTACCTGGAAACGACCTGCGCCCCCTGGAATCAGGGGCACAAAACTCTGTCGCGTCGCAGCGCTGCGACAAACTTGCGTCCTCAAGAGGAATCCCCGAACTCAATGACAGACAATGAGTTAGCCGTATTCCTGACTCCCGCCGTTTCGTGCGCATGAAGTCGCAACTGCGACAAGACGGCTGCCGGGTGAAGGCCGTGAGGCACTGAACCCGGCAGTCAATCGTCGCGCTTGTGTTGGTCCTGCGATGTGACATCGCAGCACATGCGCTCGCTCCCCTCGGAGCGATGTCCGTGGTCTACAGCCTTCGGTCCCGGAGGCTTTATGGACCATGTGCATGGGAGTGACTTCATTTTCACGAAGTATGCGAAGAAGCTCATCAGCGTCAAGGCTCGTCAGCTCCACCGACGCCGAGACTTTCAGTCCACCGAGAAAGAGGATTTGCAACAGGAACTCTGGCTTGCGCTTCTCAAGGCCGCCGATCAATTCGATCCGGCGAAGGCCTCCGTGGACACGTTCATCGACCGCGTCGTGAATTCCGCAGTTGCCATGCTTGTGCGCGCTCGAGAGTGCCCAACGCGCAGCGATGGCTTTTTCGCGAAATCCCTCGATCGGGAGCTCGTTTCCAAGAGCGAGACGCCCGAGCCCCTTGCGACCGCCATCGGGCCTGGCGACGTATCGCGTCGGACAGGTTACGAGGTCAGAGAAGAAACACTACGACGTGAAGACGACGACGCGTTCCATTACGCGCTGGCCGAAATGCCAGGGTACATGCGTGACATTTGCCGTCGCTACATGGGCGGCAGCATTGCCGCCGCCGCGGCCGAGGCCGGTCTGTCGCGACGTCAAGTGCGACAGATCATTGCCGAGGCTAAACCATTTTTTGAACAAGTTGGCATCGATTTTTGAGGATTTCGGACAGTTCGACTTTTTCGAGCATACGTAACAGACAGACGAAGCGTTGGATCGGATTCTGGAGACCTGCGATGGGGCATTCGTTCTTGTTCATTCTCGAATCGAATGTTCCGCTGACAGAAGCCGAGATGTCGCTCCACCTGGCTATGTTCGCGGTTGAAGGATTGGCCGGCCGTGCGAGGGTGCGCATGGATGCCAGTTACCGCATCGACGAGGGTGGCCATGCCATTCTCGTCGGCGCCGGCAATCGCGTCGGCCGGATGATCGCCCGCGTCTTCGCCGGACTGCTTCACCGGGAGTTCGGCGAAGAAGCCTTCCACATCGAACGGGTCGATCAGAGCAGTGCGCGATCGGTCAACCGGCGCCAGGGCGAGGAGGCCGTCGCATGAATGATCGCCTCCATGAAACGCTGAACGTCGATTTCCTGATTCGCGAGCCGGCCGAGGTCTATCACGCCCGGTCGAAGGACTACCTGAGCAGCCACCAGCTTGCGGATTTTCGCAAGTGCCCGTTTCTGTTTCGGAAAAAACAGCTTGGGCTGATTTCAGATCAGGAAGGCTCGGCGTTTCTGGTCGGGCGCGCGGCGCACGTCGCCATCCTCGAAGGTTGGGAGGCGTTCGAGGCCGAATTCGCCATCGGCGGCCCCATCAATCCTCGCACGAGCCAGCCGTTTGGCTCGACGACCAAGGCCTGGGCGGAATGGGCCGAGGCACAGGCCAAGCCGGTGCTGACCAACGAACAGCATGAACTGGTTTGCGAGTTGGCTGCTGCCGTGCAGATGCATGGTGTTGCGACGGACCTACTTCGCAACGGCGTGCCAGAATGCGTTGTGCGAGTCGATTACCTGAGCATTCCGTCGCAAGCCCGACTCGACTGGCTTTCACCGACGCAGGGAATCGTCGACCTGAAATCCTGCGACGATCTGACCTGGTTCGAGGCCGACGCTCGGCGCTTCGGCTATGTGTTCCAGCTTGCGTTCTATCGCGCAATCCTGCAGATCGCAAGCGGCGCGATGGTGCCGGTTCACTTGGTCGCCGTCGAGAAAAAACCACCGTTCCGCTGCGGCGTCTGGCGCGTCGAGCCGGAAATCCTGACACTCGCGCAAAACGCCAATGAGCGGGCCATGCAACGACTGCTGATCTGTCAGCGCGACGACTATTGGCCCACCGGGTACGAGGAAATTCGCGTCTTCGAACAATTGTAAACAGGCATTGGCAATTCGTGGCCAGGCGGGGTGTGGCGAGGTGGGGCGTGGCGGGGCAAGGTTCGGCAGGGTTTCTTCTTCCATATTTATCCTTCTTTGACGAGGAGTCGGTACATGAGTTTGCTGTCGCGCATCGAACGTGGTCGAGTGCCGAAACCGCCACGCTTGCTAGTTTTCGGCACGGAGGGGATCGGCAAGAGCACGTTCGGCGCCCAAGCCCCCAAGCCTATTTTCGTCCAGACCGAGGACGGCCTGGACGAGATCGCCTGCGACAAGTTCCCCCTGGCCAGAACCTATGACGACGTCGTCGGCGCTCTGGCGGAACTCCGCACGCAAAAGCACGACTACGAAACCGTCGTCATCGACAGCCTCGATTGGCTGGAACGGATGATCTGGGACAAGGTCTGTCAGGACACCGGCGCCAAGAACATTGAGAAAGCCGACGGCGGCTACGCCCGCGGCTACATGCACGCCCTGACCTACTGGCGCGAAATCGTCGACCAGCTCAATCAACTTCGTTCTGGCAACGGCATGGTTGTGCTGCTCATCGCGCATGCCAAGGTGGAGAAGTTCGAGGACCCTGAATCGTCGCCATATGACCGGTATTCGCCAAGGCTACACAAGCATGCCAGCGCCCTAGTGAGCGAATGGGTCGATGCCGTTCTGTTCGCGACGCGCAAGATGCGCACGCAGACCGAGGATGCCGGCTTCAACCGCAAACGGACCATCGCCCAGGCCATCGGCAAGGACGGCGGCGAGCGCGTTCTCCGCTGTGTCGGCGGCCCCGCGTGCATCGCCAAGAATCGTTACGGAATCACCGACGACTTGCCGCTTGCCTGGCAGTCATTCATCGCGGCGCTTTCCAACCACCCCAATCAACAGGGAGCAAACTGACATGGCTGATCTGTGTGGTTTCGATGCCAACCAAGTGGAACCTTCGAGCGACTTCGAGCCGATCCCGGCCGGCAAGTACCTGGCCCTCATCACCGAATCGGAGATGAGCCCGAACAAGGCCGGCACCGGCAACTACCTTAAGCTCACGTTTCAGATCCTCGACGGGCCGCACAAGAACCGGCTCTTGTGGGCGCGCTTGAACCTCGACAACCCGAACGCGGTTACCGTGCAAATCGCGAAAGCGGAATTATCCGCCATCTGTCGGGCAGTCGGCGTGCTGGCTCCGAACGACTCGACGGACCTGCACAACCTGCCCTTGGTGATCCACGTGAAGTGCAAGAAACGGGCCGACACCGGCGAGATCGCCAACGAGATCAAGGGTTTCTCGAAAAAAGACGCCCCGGCGACGGCCCCGACAACTGCGCCGCCGCAGGCCAACAGCACTCCTCCGTGGAGGCGCTGAGGACCAAGTGACTGGCATGCGTGCGAACCGGCGCGGTTGAGCGGCGACAACAGGTCTGCGTCCCGGGAAAGCCAATTTGAAAGGCAACGACGACATGATTGTCCCCGCGACTCCAAGGGGTGTTCATTAGCCACGGTTGGTGCGCTCCGACGAGAGACGCATGCCTTCACTTTTTGAAACGGAGTCCCAAACGATGTTCACGGTCGAATTGCCTTATCCGCCGTCAATCAATCATTACTGGCGGCGGGTCGGGTATCGAACGCTCATCAGCCGAGAAGGACGCAAGTTCCGCGACCGTGTTGTGGCGATCCTCGCGGCCCGACGACTCGTGCCCATGACCGGACCGCTCAAGCTTGAGGTCGACTTTTTCCCACCGGACTGTCGTCGGCGCGACATCGACAACGCACAAAAGGCCCTGTTTGATGCGCTGCAGCACGGCGGCGTCTACGTCGACGACAGTCAGATCATGGACCTGCGGGCACGCAAACGTCGGCCGAAGCCGCCCGGCATCGTTCGCGTCACGATCCGGCCGATCGAGGAGGACGGCGATGACGATTGAAGGCTGGGTCGCGATCAGCAGATACGGACTGATCCTGGGAACCTTTCGCGAGAGCCAGGATGACGCCGCGGATGCGGCATGGCGAATTCTGCGTTTGCTGGGCGGCCAACAACTGGTGGCTGGTTTTCGCCTGGTCCGGGCGACGCTTGTCGTCGATGAGACGACTGATGACGACGCCGGTGAACGTCAATGTATTCCGATCGGTGAAGGGAGGCGGCCAGGTGGAATTGCGCCCGTACCAGCATGAGGCAGTTGCGGCGCTGTATGCGCATCTCCGCGCTCGGGATGACCATCCCTGCGTGGTGATCCCGACCGCCGGCGGTAAGACGCCCGTCATGGCATCGGTCTGCAAGGACGCCGTCAGCCTATGGAATGGGCGTGTGCTGATCCTGGCGCACGTCAAGGAGCTGCTCGAGCAAACGGCCGACAAGCTGAACAAGGTCTGCCCAGAGGTCCGTTTCGGCATCTACTCGGCGGGACTGAAACGCCGTGACACCACTCATGCCGTGATCTTGGCAGGAATTCAGTCGGTCTACAAGCGAGCGTGCGAACTGGACGCCTTCGATCTCGTCGTGATCGACGAGTGTTGTCCAGCCGGAACTTTGATCGCAACTCCCAACGGCCCTGCGCCTATTGAGCGAGTCCGCGCCGGTGATATGGTGTTGAACGGACTCGGCGTCGGCGAGGTTCTGGCAACGTCGGCTCGGTCTGTCCGCAACCTTGTTACCCTGGAGTTTTCGGATGGAGCAAAGCTCACCTGCACCAGTGGTCATCCCATCTTCACGGAACGGGGCTGGATCGCCGCTGGTCTCTTGGAAGGCGGGGCGATGGCGTTCGGCGTCGAAGATGTGCATGCATTGCGGGCACGCGTTTCGGCCTTGGAGCAAAGTGCTAAATGGTCAGGTACGAGTAATGCAGGAACGCCTCTGGAACCGACAGCAATTCTGCTCGAGATCCTGCTCCAAGAGGCACAGCAATCCGATGATCTCAGAATCCGTTCGGCGCAAGGTCAGTGCGAGCCTGAAGGCACGGCATCACCGACCGTCAATTCAGGGCGGGAATGGACGAGCGCTTCCTCGCTCGCAGCAGGCGCTATTGGCAATCCTCGGACCATCCTGGATTCCAGAGTTCGTGGTACCGACACGAACGCCGAAGGGTTCCGGCTGGCCCACTCACTACAAGATCGACTTGGCGAATCCGGAGACTCGGCTCGCTATCGAGATCGATGGCCATTGTCACAATGCCATCATCCGACAACAGCAGGATCGTCGAAAGACCGCCTTCCTCGCGGAAAGAGGCTGGTGCGTGCTACGCATCACCAACAAACGCGCTCTGTCGTTGTCTATAACCTGCACGTCGCCGGACATCCTTCTTATTTCGCTGATGGAATTCTTGTCCACAACTGCCATTTGATTCCTGAAGAAGGCGACGGCATGTACCGGCAGTTTTTGACCGAGGCGCGCACGGTCAACCCGTACCTACGGATCATCGGCTTCACCGCGACGCCCTTCCGCCTCAAGAGCGGCTCAATCTGCACGCCCGATGGTTACCTCAATCACGTTTGCTACGAGGTCGGCATTCGCGAGTTGATCGTTCAGGGCTACCTGTGTCCGCTAATCACGAAGGCCGGCAAGACGAAAGCCGATACGAGCGGCCTGCACGTTCGCGGCGGTGAATACATCCCTGGCGAGGTCGAAGACCTCATGGATCAAGAAACCTTGGTTGACGCTGCGTGCGCTGAAATCGTCGACCAGACCCAAACTCGCAACGCCGTGTTGATCTTCGCCAGCGGCGTCAAGCATGGCGAGCACGTCGTCTCGGTGCTGAAGACGAAGCACGGCATCGACTGCGGCTTCGTCACGGGCGAAACGCCGTCGCGCCAGCGCGACGCGATCCTGGCTCGATTCCGCGCCGGCGATCTGAAGTACCTGGCCAACGTCAACGTGCTGACCACCGGCTTCGATGCGCCGCACATCGACTGCGTGGCGCTCGTGCGGCCGACGCTGTCGCCGGGTCTTTATTACCAGATGGTCGGGAGGGGTTTCCGTCTGCATCCCGGCAAGACAAACTGCCTCGGTCTCGACTTTGGCGGCAACGTCCTGCGGCACGGCCCGGTGGACCAGCTCAAGCTGAAGGAACGCGTTGCGGGAAATGGACCGGCCCCGGCAAAAGAATGCCCCGAATGCCACTCGATCATCGCGGCCGGGTACGCCCGATGCCCCGACTGTGGATATGAGTTTCCGCCGCCCGAACGCTCCAAGCATGACGCCAAGGCCAGCGATGCCGGCATTCTGTCCGGCCAGGTGACGACGACGAAGTACACGGTGAGCGACGTGTCGTTCAGCGTTCACTTCAAACGCGGCGCCGGCCCCGATGCGCCGCGAAGCATGCGCGTCGACTACCGCGTCGGCTGGCACGACTACAAGTCGGAATGGATCTGCCTCGAGCATGACGGCTACGCCAGGCAGAAGGCTGTGCAATGGTGGAAGCGCCGATCGCATGAACCGGTTCCGGAGTCGGCCGAGGAAGCGGTCGCCCTCGCGCTGGCAGAACGCCTGGCCCCAACGCGCGAGATCACCGTCCGCAATGTTACGGGCGAGGATTTCGAGAGAATCGTCGGCTATGAATTGGGCGACATTCCGCCACGAGTCAATGAGCAGGCACTGCCGGTTGGCGCCCTCGAGATTCCGTTTGGTGCAAACGCGGTTGCCGCGGAGGAGGAGATCCCGTGGTGACACCCGACGAGCTACTGATGGCCGCGCTGCGCTATGCCGAACTCGGCTACCGGGTATTCCCGTGCGTGCCGGGAACGAAGGCGCCGCTGACCGAGCACGGCTTCCATGACGCCAGCGCGGAGGTCGAGCAGATCGAACGCTGGTGGGCGCAACATCCAGGCGCCAACATCGGCATCCCGACCGAGGGACTGATCGTCATCGACATCGATGGCGAGCCCAATGCTTGGCCGGGTGATCCCGACCGCAGCGCCAATCTGGCCCAAACAGCGATGGCCCTGACACCGCGCGGCGGCAGGCACTGCGTGTTCCGCCGGCCGGCTGATAAAAGTTGGCGATGCACGGAATCGCGCCTGGCTCCCAAGGTGGATACCCGGACCGACGGCGGCTACATCGTCGCTCCGCCATCCGTGGTCGAGGGAAAGGCGTACCGTTGGGCCCCGGACCTCGAGCTTGACGCCCCGGCCGATCGCCTTCCGGAACCGCCGGCGTGGTTGGCCCAGGAACTCGACCGTCTGGCCCCGTCGGCTAACGGAACGCCCAGGTTGGCCAACGGGACGCCCACGTTGGCGCACGTGGCGACCGGTTCGCCCGAGGCGAACGCGATACCGGAGGGGCAACGAAACGCGACGTTGGCGCGACTCGGCGGAAATATGCGCCGAGTCGGGATGACCGGCGTAGAGATCGCGGCAGCGCTCCACCGGACGAACCAGGACCGATGCGTGCCGCCCTTGCCGCTCACCGAGGTCGAGCGGATCGCGGCCAGCGTCGCCCGGTATGAACCGGACGGGATTTCGGTCGCCTTCGTCGAGAACCACTATGACCAGATGTTCGCCGACAAGCCGGAGGGAGAGCCATGCGACAATCCCGACCCCGGGCCGATCCCCGACGAGCTGCTTCGCGTGCCCGGCTTCGTCGACGAGGTGATGCGTTACACGCTCGAAACGGCTCCGTATCCAGAGCCGGTGTTGGCGTTTGCCGGCGCCCTCGCTCTGCAAGGATTCCTGGCCGGACGCAAGGTCCGGGATGCGATGGACAACCGCACGAACCTATACGTCCTCAGCTTGGCCAACAGCGGTGTTGGCAAGGACCACGCCCGCAAGGTCAACGCCCGCATCCTGCTCGAGGCCGGCCTGGCCGATGGCCTTGGCACGTCGTTCGCCAGCGGCGAGGGGATCGAGGATCGCCTGTTCTTCCAGCCGGCGACGCTGTTCCAGGTCGATGAAATCGACGGGCTGTTGTTGCGAGTGAGCCAGTCCAAGGATGCTCGGCATGAACAGATCGTGTCGATGCTGTTGCAGATGTACTCGGCGTCCTCCACCGTCTACGTCATGCGCGCCAAGGCCGGCCGCGAGCGCACAGTTATCAGTCAGCCGTGTCTGTGCTTGTTCGGCACTGCCGTGCCCAAGCACTTCTACGAGGCGCTGTCGGCGCGGCTCATGACCAACGGCTTCCTGGCCCGGCTTTTGATCCTCGAATGCCGGCGGCGCGGCTCCGGGCGCGATGACACCGCGCGTTCGATCCCCGACTCGATCTTGACGACAGCGCGCTGGTGGGCTGACTTCAGGCCCGGCGGCAACCTCGGGGTCGAGCACCCAACGCCCGTGCTGGTGCCGCACACGGCCGATGCCCAGGACGTGTTCCGTGACCTGCGGCTGCGGGCCGACGCTGAGTACGACCAGGCCCAAAACGCTAACGACCCAGCCGGCATGGCGATCTGGGCACGGGCCTACGAGAAGACGCGACGCCTGGCTTTGATCCATGCGTGCAGCGCCTGTGGCGAGCGGCCAGAGATCGGGCGCGATGCCGCGGAATGGGCCGGCGCCTTCATCGAACACCAGACGCGCCGCATGCTGTTCATGGCCTCGCGCTATGCCAGCGAGAGCGACTTCGACGCCAGGCGCAAGCGGCTCTTGGAAGTGCTGGCCGAATGGCGCGAGCAGCACGGCGACGACTGGATGCCGTTCTGGAAGATCAACCGCAAGTTGCCGTGGTCGAGCCGCGAACATGAGGAGGTCCGCGTCACACTCTTCGAACAGCGACTGATCGAAGCGCAGACTATCGCGACCGGACGACGTGGTCGGCCTGGGCTGTGTTATCGATTGCTGGCGACGAGTGGAACGGAGGAGACCAAGGCATGAGTGATTTATTGCATTTATTACATTGTTGCGCCGGGTCGCGCGAGCGAACGAGAGCGGTGAGAGAGCATTGCGCGAGGGGGCGCAACAATGTAATAAATGGAATAATTCTCTCTCTTCTTCTCTCTTTCTGTCTCTATGCCCTGGTGGTTAGGTACTTCCCGGCCCACGGTTCGCCGTGACGCGTCGCGGAAGAATCGTGGGATTAGACAGACGTGCTTTTGATTGTCCGGATTTTCAAAAACCAATGGTCCACCTTGGAGGAAGCCCATGACGAAAACCACCAATTTCAAATACTCGCGTTGCCCTCGGTGCCATACCGGCTATTGCGTCGGCGGGCTTGGATTGTGCTCTGATTGCAACCGACTTTTCGTGTCAGGGTCCAGAGCTAGGAAACCTGCGCACCGACCCATCGACGACGAGTACAACCCATGGCAAGAGAATGCCATTCGGCACATGGAGGACGCGCCAAGCGATCTGGAAAGGTGTCTGGCATGAAGTGAAAGCCCGCTATCTTCTGACCGGGATGGCCCCTGTCGAATCATTCTCAAACCAAAGAGGAGGGACTCGTCTTGAAAATTGAGCTTCGCAAGCTGTCCGACATCAAGCCCTACGAGAAGAACCCCCGGCTCAACGACGATGCCGTCGATGCCGTGGCGGCGTCAATCCGTGAGTTTGGGTTCCGCCAGCCGATCGTGGTGGACGTCGAGGGCGTCATCATCTGCGGGCACACACGCTACAAGGCCGCGCAGAAGCTCGGCCTGGAGAAGATGCCGGTTCACGTCGCCAAGGACCTGACTCCCGAACAGATCAAGGCGTACCGCATCACCGACAACAAGACGTCCGAATTGTCCGACTGGAATTACGACCTGCTGCCGATCGAGTTGGGCGAGCTGCAAGGCATGAACTACGACCTCGGTCTGCTCGGTTTCGACCAGGACGAGCTGGCCAAGCTACTCGACCCCGGTATCCAGGACGGCTTGTGCGATCCCGACGAGGTGCCGGCGCCACCGGACGAAGCGACTACGCGGCCCGGCGACCTGTGGGTGCTTGGCAACCATCGGCTGCTCTGCGGCGATTCGAGCAAGCCCGAGGACGTGGATCGGCTGCTCGACGGTGCAGCCATCCACTTGGTCAACACGGACCCGCCTTACAACGTGAAAGTCGAGCCCCGTTCCAACAACGCCATCGCCGCCGGTCTATCCAGTTTCCCCGTGCCAGAAGCGAAGGCCAAATCGGATTACAGTTACAGGCAAGCACGCGAGGACTATGCCGCTTTGCAGAAAATGCACCACCAGGGCTTTGACCTGGCCCGTGACAAATCCAAGTGCAAACCGACCACGAAAAAGTTGCGGCCGAAGGACCGACCGCTCGCCAACGACTTCGTTTCCGACGAGGCGTTCGAGCAGATGCTTGACGCATGGTTCGGAAACCTGGCGCGCGTGCTCCTGCCAGGCCGGGGCTTCTACATTTGGGGAGGCTACGCCAATCTCGGCAATTACCCACCGGTGCTCAAGGCGTGTGGGTTGTACTTCTCGCAGGGCATCGTCTGGGACAAGCAACATCCCGTCCTCACGCGCAAAGATTTTATGGGCGCTTTTGAGCTCGCGTTCTACGGCTGGAGGGAAGGCGCGGCCCATCTTTTCCTGGGACCAAACAATGTCACCGACCTTTGGCACGTGAAGAAGGTCAATCCGCAGAGCATGATCCACCTCACCGAGAAGCCAGTCGAACTCGCGGCGCGGGCGATGCAGTACTCGTCGCGGGCCGGCGAGAACGTGCTCGACCTGTTCGGCGGATCCGGCTCAACGCTGATCGCCGCCGAGCAGACCGGTCGCAAGGCGTTCCTGATGGAGTTAGACGCGCTCTACTGCGACGTCATTGTTCAGCGGTTCGAGAAGTTCACGGGGAAGAAGGCCGAATGTTTCACTGGGACCAAGGAGAAGAAATCATGAATCAGACGACGAATTTCGAAGCCCTCTCGTTGGCCGAATTGCTTCGGACCCCGCATCGAGAATTCAGTGACTCGAATTATCGACGTGGTTTCGTACATGGGCTGGTTGAGGCAATCGATGCCATCAACGACCACCAGGCAGAACCCGACGAACTCGGTGAGTACGTCGATTATCTGATGGAGCGCTGGCGGTACGTCTCCACGAATACTTTGATCATGCCACCGTCGTTCAACGACTGGCAAACGAAACTCAGGGAACGGGAGGAGTGCCAAACGATGGGCCCTATCATTTACCTCATCTCCCCATATTCGGATCCAGATCCTGCCGTGCGTGCGAAGCGATTTCGCGATGCATGCCTTGTGGCGGCAGCGTTACTGCAAACCGGACACTCTGTCTTCTCGCCGATTGCCTTCAGCCATCCGCTTGTGGAATACGGCTTGCCGACCGACTGGTCCTTTTGGGAGCGGTACAACCGCGAACATCTGGCGCGATGCCACGAAGTCCTTGTGTTGAAACTGGACGGGTGGGAGGAGAGCGTTGGCGTGCAGGAGGAAATTCGGATCGCGTGGCAGTTGGGCAAACCGATCTGGTTTCTGGACATCGCCCGGCAGGTTTGAAGTTCGGGCGATGTCCAGTGCGATCATCGCTTCGTAATAGCGATCAGTTCGGGGATCGGCACCCAGGCCTCCTTGCCATCGTTGGTGGTCACGACTGCCAGATCATCCTCGATGCGGTTCACGGTGCCGCTGCACCCCTCATCGACTTCGCAGATGACGCGGGCGCCGGGCTTGATGCGTTCGCCGGCGCGAGCGAGACACGTTGCACAAAGCGCCGGCCATTCTGGCGTCGTCGCGGCGGGGCGACGCCCGCACGCAAGGCAATTGCGAGACATGATGTTGGTCCTCCCGTTGTCAAAGATCGTTCGCGGCGCGGCCGATCCGCGCCGGCCAGAACACAGGAGCCAGGATTCGTGGAGAACATCAAGCCAATTTGGGATGGATTCGTCGGAAATTTACCCGGCGCGGATGCCCCCTTGGTTGGCCAACGGGTCGCCCACGTTCGCCCAAGTCGCGACCGGTTGGCGGGCTTGGCCAAAGACGCGACCAGCGAGAAGAGACCCCGCCGTGGGGTCTCAAGGGCGATGCGGTTGTTGGGACAGGCGCTATCCCGCGACCACGAACTTGCCGCGCTCGCTCTTCTTGAAGCGGGCGTCCTTGGCCTTGGTCGTGATCTCTCTGAGTATCGCGGAATAGAGAGTTGCGTGCGGCGTCTTGCCGCCGGGGCTGGTCCAGTACCCCTTCGTCGCCATCGCGTCGATCATCTCCTTGCAGGTCATCGCCTGGCCACTCTCGCCCAGGACCTTCGCGGCGGCGTCGAGACAGCCGACCTTCTTGGTCTTGGCCGGCGTTTCAGTCTTGGCTGGCTTCGCGGCTTTGGTCGCCTTGGCCTTGGCCTTCTTGGCGGGTGTGGCGTCCGCCGGCGCGGCGACGACCTTCAGTTTGGTGGTGGTGTTCTTCTTCGCCATGATGTTTCTCCCGATACGGTGTTGCGGAATGCGGCGTCGCGGACATCGCGATGCATCGCAGGGTCAGTGACTTACCTCGCGTCGCGGGAGGGTTCAAGCGAAGCTGGCCAGAATTCTGGAGATTTTTCGGAGGCCTGGTCATGGCCGAAAACCAAGAGGCAGCGGGGCTGAATCCGAACGCGTTGACGCTGGCGAACGCCGCCCGGATGCTGACCAGAGCCGGCGGTCAACCGGTCTCCGTCGCGATGCTCGAAGCGGACGTCGCAGCCGGTGCGCCGACAAATTCGGACGGAACGATCAACCTGGTTCACTACGCCGCTTGGCTCGTGAAGGAGATGGGGCACCGTGATTGACCCGCGCAAGCTGCGTCCGAGCGAATTGTGCCGACTGCTCAACTCGACCTCGCTCGGCGAGGTGATCAGCGAACGGCAGCTTCATCGCCATCGCACGCGTGCCGGCCTGCGCATCGGCGATGCCCGACACGTAGATCTCTTGCGCTATGTCGCCTGGCTGGTGCAAGTTCGGCATGTACCAAGACCCGACATGGGCGATCCGTATGAGGCAGCCAAAGAGAGGTCGCACGCCCGCAACCAGGCGATCTCGATTGCCGGTCGGGACATTGGCCAGTTACCCGACCAGGTCGATGCGATCCGTCGGCGGCAGACAGCGAAAGACTTTCGCTTCTTCTGCGAGTCATACTTCCAGCTTACGTTCTCGCTACCCTGGTCGCCCGATCATCTGAAAGTGATTGGCCGTATCGAGCAGGCGGTGTTGCGCGGCGGCCTGTTCGCGATGGCGACCATGAGAGGGTTCGGAAAGACGAGCCTATGCGAAATCGCCTGCATCTGGGCCATCCTAAACGGTCACACGGAGTTCGTATGCCTGATTGGTTCGGACGAAGGCCACGCGATGGACATGCTCGATTCGATCAAGATGGAACTGGATGGCAATGACCTCCTGCACACCGACTATCCCGAGGTCGTCCACCCGATTCAAAGCCTCGATGGAATCGCCAATCGTTGCAACGGTCAACTTTACGAGCGCGAGCGCACCCACATCGGCTGGACCGCCCGCGATGTCGTGCTGCCGACATTGAAGCCCGCGGATTGGCTCGAGCGCGAAGACCGCCGCGAGTTCGTGCGGCCCGACGGCTACTCGCTTGCGAGCGGCGCAATCATCAAGGTCGCGGGCATTACGGGGCGCATTCGCGGCATGAAGTACAAACGAGCCGACGGCAAGACGGTGCGGCCCACCTTGGTCGTCCTCGACGATCCTCAGACTGATGAAGCACTGGACGTGGTCACACCAATCCTTACACCGTCCGGCTTTGTACCAATGGGTGATTTGCAAGTCGGAGATGCGGTTTTTGACGAGCATGGTAAACCATGCCAGATATTAGCGACGAGTGAAGTCATGAATGATCGGGAGTGTTGTCGCATTACGTTCGATGATGGAGCCTCTGTCATTGCCGATGCAGGACACCGGTGGTCAACCAGCACGGCGATGCAACGAACCAATGCTCGCCGCAGAGTACTTTGCTCCCATTCAAGAACCGCCGTTCTGCCCGAGTACCAAGCAGAGTCGCTCTCGTCCTTGGTGACCACGAGGGGGATCAGCACGACACTCACTGCGGAGGGTGGGCGCAACAATCATTCGATTCCACTTGCAGGTCCACTTCAAACGAGCGAAGCAGTGTTGCCTATCCCGCCCTACACACTGGGCGTCTGGCTGGGAGATGGCGACAAGAGTTCTGGCCGTGTCACTACGGCCGATGATGAAATCCTCGATCACATCCAAGACGAAGGATTCTACGTTGGCAAACCTTGCTGGAATTTTCACGCCCCCGCTGGTCGATTCAGCCGTGCCTGGAATTGCACGATTCTTGGCCTTCGTGGCCTACTGAGGCGAACGCGCTTGTTGGGAAACAAGCATGTCCCGCATTGCTACTGGATCGCTTCGCCACAACAGCGTTTGGCTCTCCTGCAAGGACTCATGGACACCGACGGTTCGGTCACCAAGGGAACTGCTGGACGCAAGGGGACACGCTGTACCTTCTCAAACACCAACCGACAACTCATCGACGCTGTTCTCTACCTCTGCCGCTCCTTGGGGATCAAAGCCAATTGTCATGCCATCAAGCTGACCAGGCCTAGAGTTGCCCCCGGATGGATCGTCACCTTCATAACGACGATTGCAGTGTTCCGACTCCTTCGCAAGCGCACTAAGCTCCCGCTCATCACCAAGCCCAACACGCGTCGGCGTTACGTCGTTTCTGTAGAGCCGGTTCCCACTCAGCCCGTTCGTTGTATCACGGTTAGTTCTGCCTCCGGGCTGTACTTGTGCGGAAAAGAACTCGTTCCCACCCATAACTCCGCGCGGTCCTTGTCGCAGTGCGCCACGCGCGAGAGCATCCTGGCCGGCGCCGTCCTTGGTTTGGCCGGGCCCGGCAAGAAGATCTCCGGCATCATGCCCTGCACGGTGATTCGGCCCGGCGACATGGCCGACAACATTCTCGACCGCGACAAGCACCCGGAATGGAATGGCGAGCGCACAAAAATGGTCTACGCGTTCCCGACCAACGAGAAACTCTGGCAGCGCTACGCCGAGATTCGAGCAGAGAGCATGCGGCAAGGAAACGCCGGCGATGAGGCGACCGAGTTCTACCGACAAAACCGGGAATCAATGGACACGGGTTCCCTCGTCGCGTGGCCCGAGCGATTCAACCACGACGAGCTTTCGGCCATTCAGCACGCGATGAACCTGAAGCTTCAGGACGAGGCCGCGTTCTTCGCTGAATACCAGAACGAACCGCTTCCCGCAGAGTCGATTGAGGCAGACGAACTTACGCCCGACCAGATCGCGGCAAAGTTCAACCGCATGAAGCGAGGCGAGGTTCCCATCGGTTGCAACCATCTGTCGGCGTTTATCGACGTGCAAGGAAATCTGCTGTTCTTCGTCGTGGTGGCCTGGGAGGACGACTTCTCCGGCTACGTGATCGACTATGGCACGTTCCCGGATCAGAAGCGATTGTACTTCACGCTGCGCGACGCGCGCAACACGCTTACCGCCGCAACCAAGGCCAGCGGGCTGGAGGGGGCGATCTACGCGGGTCTGGAAGCGCTTACGCAGGACCTCCTCGGCCGCGAGTGGTGGCGGGACGACGGCGCGATGCTGCGAATTGAACGCTGTCTGGTGGATGCGAACTGGGGATCGTCCACGGACATCGTTTACCAATTCTGCCGGCAGTCAGCCCACGGCGGAGTCGTGCTCCCCAGCCACGGGCGTTTTGTCGGCGCCTCGAGCCAGCCGTTTAGCGAGTACAAACGCAGGCCCGGAGATCGCATCGGTTTGAACTGGCGAATGCCCAATGTCCAAGGCAAGCGGGCCGTGCGCCATGTGGTCTTTGACACGAACTACTGGAAGTCGTTTGTCCACGCGCGCCTGGCCGTGGCGATGGGGGATCGCGGTTGCATATCCCTCTTCGGCGACAAGGCGGAACAACATCGGCTGTTCGCCGAACACCTGAGTGCCGAGTACCGCGTGAGAACAGAAGGGCGTGGCCGAACCGTGGACGAATGGAAGCAGCGCCCCGAACGGAGTGACAACCACTGGTTCGATTGCCTGGTCGGATGCGCTGTAGGCGCGTCGATTCAAGGCGCCCTCCTGCCGGGAACCGACGGCCAGGCCGCCGCCAAACGTGGGCGGGTCAGCTTCGCCGAACTGCAACGGAGGGCCCGGCGATGAAAAAGCCGCTACCGTCCAGAGATGCTTTGGGCATCTGTTGCCCACGCTGCGGATGCCGTCATTTCAAGACCACAAATACCGAACCGCTTCGTGACGGGCGCATCCGGCGGCGAAAAATTTGCCGGCACTGCGGTCGAAAACTCGTGACCTTCGAGGCGTCACCGGTTTTCGGCAAGGCGGATTGCTACCGGTAGCACGATTTCACTTCATTCTGCAAGTTCGCGGACAGATCGCATTTTTCCGGCATACATATCAGACAGCTGCCATGTAGACCGAGCGACTCCAACCGGGAACGACGTATGGCTGAAGATCTCGAAGACGATATCCGCAAGAACGCGGAGGGGCCGGCGAAGGCCTCCTCCGACGCTGGCAGCGTCGAACAGCATCCACTCCCTGATCAGATTGCGGCGGACAAGCACCTGTCGGGCAAAGAGGCCGTCAAGAAGAAGCACCGCGGTCTGCGTTTCAACAAGCTGGTTCCACCGGAAACGGCATGATTTGCATTGTTGCGAGAACTGCGATCTGGTTGGGTGAGGCGCGGTAGGGCTAGGTCGGGTTCGGCGCGGTTTGGCATGGCATGGTTCTGGTCGCGGAGAGGCAGAGTTTGTTCCACTGGCTGACGAGTTTGTTCGCACTCAAACCGGCATCACCCCGACGGGCCGCGCGCGTGATTCGCGCCCGCTACGACGCGGCGGCGACGAACCCGGACAACCGTCGGCACTGGGCCAACGCGGATGGGCTTTCCGCCAACGCGGCCAACAGCGCTGAAGTTCGGCGTATTCTGCGAAACCGCTCACGGTACGAGGTCGCGAACAACAGCTATGCCCGGGGCATTGTGCTGACGCTGGCCAACGATGTGATCGGCACCGGGCCACGTTTGCAGATGCTCACCGACGACGCTGAAGCGAATCGCCGCATTGAGCAGGCGTTTGCGAATTGGGCCAGGGTAGTCGGCCTCGCTGAGAAACTCCGCACGATGCGGATGGCTCGCGCCACGGATGGCGAATCTTTTTCGATCCTGACTAGCAATCCGAAGCTGCCGACGCAGGTGCAACTCGATTTGCGCTTGATCGAGGCGGACCAGGTCTGCACGCCGGACCTGACCTCGATGGACGCGAATGCCGTTGATGGAATTGTCTTCGACTCGGCTGGCAACCCGGTCACGTACCACCTGCTTCGTGAGCATCCGGGCGGAGCAGCGGGGCGTTTCATCCTGGGATACGACCACGTACCGGCCGCGTCGATGCTCCATTGGTTCCGCGTCGACCGCGCGAGGCAGGCACGCGGCATCCCTGATATCATGCCGGCGCTGCCGCTTTTCGCTCAGTTGCGGCGGTTCACGTTGGCGGTAATCGCCGCCGCTGAAACGGCTGCAGACTTCGCCGGCATCCTTTACACCGATGCTCCTGCCGGCGGTGAGTCGGAAGCGGCTGAGCCGTTCGAGCCGATCGAGTTGGAACAGCGAGCGCTCGTGACCATGCCGGGCGGCTGGAAGATGAGCCAGCTTCAGGCAGAACAACCTGCGACGACCTACGCCGAATTTAAAAAGGAGATTCTGAACGAGATCGCCCGTTGCCTCAACATGCCGTTCAACGTCGCGGCGGGAAATTCGTCAGGCTACAACTATGCCTCCGGTCGCCTCGACCACCAGACGTATTTCAAATCGATCCGCGTTGACCAGTCGCAGCTCGAATGTGCTGTCTTGGATCGCCTTCTTGCGGCCTGGCTCGATGAGGCGGCACTGATTCACCGCCTACTGCCTGCTGATCTTGGCCCGTTCGCCGAGTGGTCCCACCAGTGGTTCTGGGACGGCCATGAACACGTTGATCCCGCCAAGGAAGCCAATGCCCAGGCAACCCGTCTCGCCAACCACACAACCACGCTCGCGGACGAATACGCCCGGCGAGGCCAGGACTGGGAGATGCAACTGCGCCAGCGCGCGAAGGAACTTGCACTCATGAACGAGCTTGGCCTGAACATGGCCCAGGCTCAGCCGACCACCCCCGAGGAGAACACCGATGAAGTCGACGAACCCGCCGACCAACGCGATGCTTGATGACGGGCCGCGAATGCTCCAGATCGCCGCGACCGCCAACTTGGAGTTGCTGGCTGAGGGAGGCGACCCGGCCCGCACGCTACCCCGCTTTCGCATGCTGGCCTACACCGGCGCGCCGATGCGTGTTTCGGGTTGGCGTTACCCCGTCATCCTCGATCTCGCGGGGTTGTCGATTCCATCGCAAGCTCGGCCCATCCGCTTTGGACACGATCCGCTCTCTGGCGTTGGCCATTCGGACACCATTCGCATCGAGGAAGGGCAGCTTGTCGCCACGGGGATCGTCTCGCGCGATACACCGGCCGCGCGCGAGGTCGTGACATCGGCCAAAAACGGTTTTCCCTGGCAAGCTTCGGTCGGCGCCAGTGTCGAGGAGTTTGAGTTCGTGAAGGAGGGGCAAACCGTGCTGGTCAACGGTCGACAACAGAGCGGCCCGCTAAACGTCGTCCGCAAGTCGATTCTTGGCGAGATCAGTTTCGTCGATCTGGGGGCGGACGGCCGGACCAGCGCCAGCGTCGCCGCCAACCGTTCCATCGGAGAGCCTGACATGAATCCAACGACTTCCACGGAACCGACGAGCGCCACGTCCGAGGATATCCGCGCCGAGGCCGTTGCGGAATCCCAGCGCGTGGCTTCGATTCGCCAGGTGTGCGGCGGGCGATTCCCGGATATTGAATTGCAGGCGATTCGCGATGGCTGGGATGAAACCCGCTGTGAACTGGAAGTCCTGCGCCGTAGTCGCCCGCAGCCGGCCATGGTCCACGGCAGTGGCGGCGCACCGGTTACTCGGCACGTACTCGAAGCGGCCTGCATGCTCACTGCTCGCCTCGACGGTATCGACCGCATGTTCGAGCCGCAGACTCTCGACATCGCTGCCCGGCGCTTTCGCGGCGGAATCGGCCTACAGGAACTGCTGCTCGAGGCGGCTTGGGCCAACGGCTATTCTGGCCGGAACTTCCGCGACCAACGTGTCGTCCTCGAGTACGCCTTTGGCCGTCAGGTGGAGGCCGGATTCTCGACCGTCGACATCGGCGGCATCCTGTCCAACGTCGCTAACAAGTTCTTACTCGACGGCTTCTTCTCAGTCGAGCGCACCTGGCGCAACATCTGTGCGGTGCGCAATGTCAGTGACTTCAAGACCGTCACCAGCTACCGGCTCATCGGCAAGGATCAGTACGAATCGGTCGCGCCCGGCGGGGAGCTCAAGCACGGCACGCTCGGCAACGAGACCTACTCAAACAAAGCCGACACCTTTGGCTTGATGCTGTCCATCGACCGCCGCGACATCATTAACGACGACCTGGGCGCCATCACCACGGTGCCCCGCAAGCTCGGTCGCGGCTCCGGCCTGAAGATCAACGACGTGTTCTGGACGATCTTCATGGCCAACAGCGATTTCTTCACGGCGCCTCGCAAGAACTACCTTGTCGGCGCTGATACCGCCTTGTCCATCGACGGCTTGACCAAGGGCGAGGTTGCCTTCATGGACCAGGTAGACACCGACAACAAGCCGATCGGAATCATGCCAGCGATCTTGCTGGTGCCGACAGCGATTTCCGTGATCGGCGCCCAGCTTTACAAGTCGCTGGAGTTCCGTGACAACACGTCGAACAAACAATACGTGATCACGAACCCACATCAGAACAAGTTCCGTGTCGAGGTTAGCCGCTACCTCGGCAACAGCCAGTACACGGGCTCCTCGAGCAAGGCCTGGTATCTCCTGGCGGAGCCGACCGATTTGCCGGTGATCGAGGTTGCATTCCTCAATGGTCAGGAATCGCCCACCATCGAGTCGGCCGACGCGGACTTCAACGTCCTGGGGGTGGCAATGCGTGGATTCCATGATTTCGGCGTGGCCTTGCAGGACTATCGCGGCGGCGTGAAAGGCCGAGGTGAGGCATGAGCGACGACGCAAGCGAAGAATGGCGTCCGATCCCGGGTGCAGAAGGTTGGTACAGCGTCAGCAATCTTGGTCGTGTCCGCAGCGAACCAAGTCTGCAATAAACCTCGGGGCGTCAGCGTGGTCGCGTTCTCCGCCCAGGTCGAGACACCAAGGGCTATCTATTCTTCCGCGTCTGTGTGCCTGGAGAGCGACCCAGAGCGATGAAAGTTCATCGCGCCGTTGCGATGGCTTTCCTTGGACCGGCTGCCCCACGCATGCAGGTCAATCACAACAACGGCAATAAGCAGGACAATCGCTTGGCGAATTTGGCATACGTGACCTGCGCCGAGAACATCCGGCACTGCTGGGACATCGGACTTCACGGAGTCGACCACTGTCGCGGGGAGGCCAACCGCCAAGCCAAGCTCACCGAGTCCACCGTGCGACTCATCCGGGAGGCGTACCCGCGGGTCAGCCTCGGGCAACTGGCAGCGACGCTTGGGGTGACCAAGCAAGCCATTGTCTCAGTTGTCAAACGACAGACGTGGAAACACGTGTGACCCACGAAAAGGAGACCAACCGATGGCACAGGCAGTTTTCGTTCACGAGGGATGCTCCATCGACTACACGCCCGGAGCGGATGTCGCAGCGGGTGATGTCGTCGTGCAGAGCGACCTGGTCGGCGTCGCCAAGCAGCCGATCAAGGCCAACCAACCCGGCGCGTTGGCGGTCGAGGGAGTGTTCGACTTCGCCAAGGCAACGGGCGGTGGCTCGGCGCTGGCCGCAGGCGCGACGGTGTACTGGGACGACACCGCCAATGTCGCAACAGCCACGGCGACCGGCAACAAGCTCATCGGTAAGATCGTGAAGTCCGCATCCGACACCGATACCACCGTTCGCATCCGGCTCAATCAATAACGGAAAGACCGCGTATGGGCAATCTGCTGGCGAACGGCATGGCTTGGCTCAACGAGCAACTCGCTGAGCATGTTGCCGTGACGATGCGGTTTCATCGCAAGGGGCAGAGCGTCGAGGTCAAGGTCATCCCGCGCACGCCGCAGACGCCGCCGATCTCGCCGGGGGGCGCGCCGCTCAACCCGAGCATTTACGAACGGGACCTGGACGTGCGACTGGCGGATCTGGCGAGCGTGCTCGGCACGACCATGCCGTCCTCGTTCGACTACTTCACCGAGGAGGTCAATGGGCGCAAGGTCGTTTACAAGATCACGCAGCCCATCGGCGGCGGACCCCGCTTCGATTGGGTGAATGGTGATCGCGGGCCGGAGGCCAGGATCCGGATTCATACCAAGCAAACAGGCGCAGCTACCGGCGAAGGGGAACTGTCGCTTGGCAAGCAGGCGCTCGCCGGAAATGGGACGCTGACATGATCGGCTCCGGTTCGCTGACGCTCGGAACGATTCAGGTAAGCGGCGCCGGCGTTCGCTGGGTAATCGGCCGGGGGACTTTGACCGCAGGGAGGATGCTGGCAGCGGGCATCGGTACTCGTCGTCCGCCGCCTCCGCCCGCACCCCCCAAGATCACCGTACTGCGGGATGCTCTCGTCGCAGACATCAACGCGACGGTTCGACCGAGCTCGCCGACGGCATTCGTGGCTGAACCGGCCTACAGCGTGATCGATTCCGAGGCCCTGAAAGTCTGCGTCCTCGGTGTTGACCAGACCGAAGAGCATGACGCCGCCAAGGAAACCGACACGCAGCAATTGCAGATTCACGTTGTCGTCCGGGAAAAGGTGGAAGCCGCGGATGTCGCGGAAAACGATCGGCTGCTCGCGCTCGTGAATGCCATCGCCACTCGCTACAAGCTCGACACGGACGTCAGTCAACTGAGCGCCGAGTTGGCTGGCGTCGGCCAGCTGGTCTTGGTCGAGAAGCGGTGGTTTCCGCTGTATCACCGCTATCTGATGGACACGACGGGCTACTTTCACAGCGAGTTGGTGCTGACCTTCCGCGAATGGGTGGATCGACCATGAGCGAGATCAAGGCGACATTCTCCGGCAACGTCGATGGCAAGGCAATCTTGTCCGCTGCCGACCGCGCCGAGAAGAAGCTCCTGATGCAGTTTGGCGCCTACGTGATGAGGACGGCCAAGCGTTCCATCAAGAAAGGCGGTCGGAAGGAAACGTCGGCTCCCGGCTCGCCTCCCGTGGGTCACGGCCAGGAACTGTACGCGAACTTCATTGCCTTCGCCCACGATCCGGCGCGGCATGAGGTCGTCATCGGCAGCCAGCTTTTGAGCGGTACGCTCGGCAGCGTGGTGCCGGAGAAGATCGAGTATGGCGGCCCCCAGGCCATCATCGTTGGCAAGTGGCCATTGCGCCGGCGGAAGGTCGTTCACTACCTGCCGCGCCCGGCCATGCAGCTTGCCTACGATGTCGCGGTGAAAAAGTTCCTGCCCAAGTTGATCGAGAACAGCATCGTGCCGTGATGAGCGCTGAGGAGGATCGCTATGCCCCGACCACTTGGAACCGAACTGACGATGAATCGCAATACCGGCTCGGGGTTCGGCACGCCGGCGTGGACGCACGTTCGCGGCATTCAGGACGTCAAGCTCAACATTCAGCCGGCAGCGATGGTGAAGTCCAGTGACCGCTCCGTCAACGTCGATACCGAGGTTCCCACGCGCTACAAGGTGGAAGTCGATGCGACCGCTTTCTGGAACGGCGGCACCGGCCTGACTGCCCTGCGCACCGCGTTTTTGAATGGCACGCCCATCGAGTTGGCGGTGCTCTACGGCCCCGCCGCGACAGCTAAAAAAGGCGTCCGCGCCGAGTGGGCGGTCACGCAGTTCCCGATTGACTTCCCGCTCGGTGACAACCAGAAGATCGCGATCAAGCTGCAACCGCATGCGGACTACACGAACTCGCCTTTGTTCTACACCGACGCGACCACGACCTCCGGCACTGCCGAGATGATCTCGACCAAAAAGATAGGCGCGGACGCCGCCGTCTGTGCGTCGGGCGGCACACCGATCGGGGCGGCGATGGACATCAAGCTCGGTTTGCAGCCAGGCGCCCTGATCGATTCGAGTGATCGCGATTCCTTGTTCGACGTCGTCAAGCCGACTCGGTTCAAGTTCGAGCCGGAGTTCTCATTCCTCTGGAATCCAGCCAACGCACAACTCATGTCGCTCTACACGGCGGCGACGACCAATGGGCCGATCGAGCTGTTCATTCTCGATGGTCCGTTCGACCAGGTCGAGGCCTGGGGCGTTCATTCGGACTGGGCGATCAACGGTTTCCCCATCGATGCGAAGCTCAAGGACGGGCAACAGGTGACGATCAAGTTGACGCCGCATGGCGATGGAACAATAGCGCCTGCGTTTTACACAGTGACGTGATCGGAGTTTGCTCATGTTCGACAAGCAATTTCTCGACCGCAAGAACCGGCGCTGGGACCTCGATCTCACCTGGTCGGCAGTGCAGCAGCTCAAGCGCGAGATCGGCCTCGACATCGAGGAGCTTGTGCCCAAGCAAGGCGATGTCAAAGGCGCGAGCTTCCAGGCGTTCCACGACTTCATCACGGACGGGCTCCGGCTATTTGAAGCGCTCTGGATCCTGCTCAAGGCCGAGTGCGAGCGGCAGAACATCACGCAGGAGGACTTCGGAGGCGGGTTCGGCGGCGATACCTTCGAGGCCGCGGGCCAGGCGTTCACGCAGGCGCTGATCGATTTTTTCCCGAACCACCTCCGAAAAGCCCTGCTTCGGAAGGTTCTGGAGAAGGGCAAGGCGGCGATGGCGATTGCGGGATC
>SXGS01364951.1_pt1 | contig 29177 bp, 25 predicted proteins | sample 3174681 | NCBI WGS metagenome assembly SXGS01 (sample SAMN11356861, study PRJNA531348) | freshwater metagenome | isolation source: freshwater sample F1-80 | place: China: Fuxian Lake, Yuxi | collected 2017-12-25 | reverse complement strand
GAGCGTCACGCCGCGCTCGCCGATGCGCGTCTCGATGCCGTCGGGGAAGCCCGCCAGCTCGCCGTCCATGGCGCACAGGTGCGCGAGCTCGCGGATGCGCTCCTCGCCGAGCGGCGCATCCGCACCGAACTCCACGTTGGCCCGCCAGGTATCGGAGAAGAGGAAGCTGTCCTGCGGCACGTAGCCGAGTGCGGCGCGCAGCTCGCGCAGCTTCCAGCGGGGAATCGCCACGCCGTCGAGCCGCGCTTCGCCCTGAGCTTCGAGCATGCGGCACAGGCACAACAGCAGCGTGGTCTTGCCAGCACCCGTGGGGCCGACGATGCCAAGGCTGCCGCCCGCGCGCACGCGCACGCTGACGCCCTGAAAGGCGGGTCGCGCCGCGCCGGGATAGGTGTAGCTCAGCGAGGAGAGCTCCCACTCGCCGCGCACCGGCTGCGCGGGGCGCGGCTCGAGCGGATCCTGCACCGGATTGCGCTCGTTCAAGAGCTCCTCGATGCGCCGGGCGCTCGCCAGCGCGCGCGGGTACATGCCGGCGATCCAGCCCAGCGCGATCAGCGGCCAGAAGACCTTGAAGGTCAGGTCGATGAACTGAAACAGCTGGCCGGCCGGCAGATCGCGGTCGATCATGGCCCAGCCGCCGATCACGAGGATCACCACGAAGGTCGAGTCGTTGGCCGCATGGGTCAACGCGTGGGTGAGCCCGCGCGCGCGGCCCAGCTCGACCTGATTGGCGCGATTGCGCGCGCTGGCGGCCTCGAAGCGCCGGGCCTGTTCCTGCTCGCGGCCGTAACCTTTGACGACGCGGATGCCGCTGAAGTTCTCCTGAGCGCGCGCGCTCAGATCCGCGATCGATTCCTGCACGGCCTCGGACCAGGTGTGCAGGCGCGGCGTGAAGAACTTCATGCCCAGCGCCATCAGGCCCAGGGGCAGCAGCATCGTCAGCGCCAGCGTGGCGTTGTGCGTGAACAGCAGCGCGATCGAGGCCGGCACCATCACGACCGCGCCGAGCGTGTACATCACGCCCGGCCCGAGGAACATGCGGATGTTCTCGACATCGCTGGTGACGCGGCTGACGACATCGCCGGAGCGGCTCTTCACGTGGAAGGACAGCGGCAGCGAGACGAGCTTGTCAAAGAGCTCCTGCTTCAGCTCGATTTCGACATAGCGCGAGACCGCGACGATCCACCAGCGCTGCAGGTAGCGGAAGAGTCCCTTGCAGAGCGAGAGCCCCAGGATGATTCCGAACAGCCCCGGCAGGAAATCCGCAGGCTCTCCCTTCTGCAGCCGGTCGAGCGCCGTGCCGATCACGACCGTGATGCCGATGTCCGCCAGCTGGGCCAGCGGAATGCAAGCAAAGCCGGCCAGCAATTGCCGCTTGTGTCGCAGGAAGCGCGTGAAGAAACGCAGGAGCGGCTTCACGCGTCAGTCGGACGTTTCCCGCAGCTTCGAGAGCGCCGCCAAGAGATTCGCGAGCTCCGCATCCAGCGCGGCCTCGCCCTGCTGCCGTGCGTGGCGCAGCGTGGGGAACAGCTCCGAGCCGTAGCCGTTTTCCAGTTCCGAGCTCCACAGACGGTTGCGGAACCAGGTGCGACCGGGCACGCCGCGCGGATCGGCCAGCGTCAGGTAGAAATTGCGCCGGCCATCGCAAGCCTCGAAGGCCTTTGCAAGCTGCTCGGCGCGCTCGGCTCCCAGCCAGTCAGCGCACTCGCGCGCGCGCCGCGCGAACTCATCGGCTGCCTCGCGCCGATCCAGCGCCTGCGGGCCGCGTTGCGCAAGCTCGCGCAGAAGCTCCGCGTGCAGGCGGCCGGCGATCTCGTGCCCGACGAATCCCGGATCGATGTGCTGTTCGACGAAGGCGAAGTCATCGAAGGCCGTGTGGTACTGGCCGCCGCGGCTGCCGCCGAGGCCGAAATCCAGCACGGGCAGGTTGAGATGGTGGAGGAACACGGCGAAGTCGGAACCTGAGCCGGGCAGCTCCAGCTGCGGCGCACCGCCGCTGGCCCCCGACCATTCCTGCCACAGGTTCGCGCGCGGACCCTCTCCGGGTGCGGCTTCCACGCGCTCGAGAGCGGCGCGCAGGCTGCCGAGGAGTCCCGGCGAGCCCGCCACCGCCGACAGACGCGTTCCACTGACCGCCGTGTCGGCGTTGACGTAGGCGATCAGGTTGGATTGCAGCCACGCGCCGTTGGCCTCGCCCCATTCGGTGCTGCCGATCAGTCCGTGCTCTTCCGCATCCCAGAATGCGAGCCCGATCGTCGACGGTGCCTGCCAGCCCGCGCGCACCCGCTCCTCGAGGTGCGCTGCCGCGCGCAGCAGCGCCACCGTGCCGCCGCCGGCATCGTTGGCTCCGCGCACCCACGCATCGCGGTGGTTGCCGGCGAGTACGAGTCGCTCGCTTGAACCGCGCAGGCGGCCGATGACGTTGATGATCGTGCGGTACTCGCGCGGAGCGTTCACGCTCATGCGCACGCGCGCGGGACCCGGCCCGATGGCGCGCGGCTGTTCCTCGCCGATGGCGCGCGGAGTCAGTCCCAGCCGCGCCAGCTGCGCATCGTCGGCGCCGATCGGCAGGCAGGGGATCGTCGGCAGCGCCGCGGCCAGATCCGCATCGGACAGACGTTTGCCCGCACGGCCCGCCTCGCCCGGTGCAGGCGAGGCCCAGCCAGGCGTGCTCGGATCCCCGGGTGCGCGGCCCATCGGAGAGATCGAGCCGCGCTGTGCTTCGTGGCCGGGTTTCCACGGGCCCTGCGGCCAGACCTTGCCCTTGCCTGCGCCATCGTCGCTCGCATCGCTGTACAGCAACACTCCTGCGCAGCCGAACTGCGAGGCGAGATCGACCTTGATGCCGCGGTAGGCCTTGCCGTAGCGGATCAGGGCGATCGCGCCCTTGAGCTCCACGCCCGCATTCCGCAGGGCTTCGAAGTCGCTGCGTCGTCCGTACGAGCAGTCGACCAGCGGCCCTTCCGCGACGCCGTTGGCGCTCCAGGCGGAATAGAGGGGGACATCTGCGGTCGGAATCGCATCGGGGTTGAAGCTGTCGGCGCGCTCCAGAGCCGGGCGCGGATCGCCTGGTGTCGAGTACAGCTGCCACTCGACGCGCCGCGGCAGGGAGAGCAGCACCGAGCGCTCATCCCATTCGACCTCAAAACCGCGCGCGCGCAGCTCGCGGGCCACGAACTCAGCGCCCGTGCGCGATCCTTGCGTGCCGGCAAGGCGCGGGGTCGCCGTGAGGCCCAGCAGGAGCTCGCGGGCGGTCGGGGGCGACGCCGGTGTCGCGGCCGATGTCGCGGCCGATGTCGCGGCCGATGTCTCGGCCAGTGCGGGCGTCGGAGCCGCAGCAGATGCTTGCAGCAGGCTGGCGCACAGGATCAGGGGCAGGCAGGGCATGATGGGGCCTTAGGATAGGGTGCCCGACGGGTCCGCATAGCGGGGGGGGCGATTTCCTTCGCGCGGCGGGCATTTCAGAGCCACCGGGTGGCTATTTTTGCCCTGATTTCGGCCTTTTCGGGCTGCATGCCTGTGATAACCTTAGACGTATGAGTAGGACGGGTCTGCCTGCGCCCCCGCAGGCGAGATGGAGTCCCCTGCCTCCTTCGGGGCCGGTGATTCCTCCTGTCAAGCTCGACATGCAATCCCGCCTGTCTCTCTTTTCTCTTCCATCCTTCAGGAGTTGAACTCAATGACCTCTTTCCACCGTCTGGCGCTGACGGCCTCTGGCCTCGTCCTCGCCTCCACGCCTTCTTTCGCTCAGTTCGTTGAAGCGGAGCCGAACGACTCGAAGGCCACCGCAACGGTCGTCGCCGGCATGGCCTCGGGCCAGACCATCGACGGCAACTCGATCTCCGCGAGCACCACCGGCCTTGACTACTACAAGGTCTCGACCGCGGTCGCGCCCTTCGCGATCTACCGCCACCAGCTGGCGATCACGACCGCCGGCACCGCGGGCCACACCGGCACGCTGCGTGGCCTCAGCCAGACCGGCACCGAAGGTGTCTGCCCCGCCAACGGCGCGGGCGGAACCATCGGCACGACCGATAGCACCTTCCAGACCTCGAGCACGACGAGCGTTCCGGCGCGCATGAACGTCTGGTACGGCTTCGGCAAGGGCGAGGAGATGTACTACCGCGTGACGGGCACGGCCTCCACGACGGCTAACTACACTTCGACGCTGACGACGACGACGGTCACTCCGCTCGCCGTCACGGGCACGTTCACCGCGGGTCCGATCTCGATCAGCACCGTCGGTCAGACCACGGTTGACACCGACCTTGCGCTGTTCGACTCGAACGGCAACGCGGTGCTCGAGGCTGGCCTCGGCTACGCGACCAACGATGACGAGCACTGCACGACGGCTGGCGCTGCCAGCACGACCCTGCAGTCGCGCATGGTGCGCAACCTCCCGGCCGGCACCTACTACCTGGGTGTCAGCGCGTGGAACGCGGCCAACAACACGGCGAGCCCGACCGACGAAGGTTACATGACCGGCAACGTGCTCGATTTCCCGGGCACCATGGTCAACAGCTCCTCCTCGGCCACTGCTTCGGATCGTGATGTTCAGATCTCCGACGGCACCAACACCTACACCGCCTCGGGCGTCAACAACACGGTTGCCTACGGCATCATCTGGTACACCTTCACGGTGGCCGGTGGCGGCATCACCGCGTTCTGCGACGCGGGTGCTGCTGGTGTGATCGCCTGCCCCTGCGGTAACCCCCCGGCTGCGGCTGGCAAGGGTTGCGACAACAGCGCCGCCACGGGTGGTGCTTCGATCGCCGGCGCTGGCTCGGCCAACACGGCCGGCGACACGCTGGTCTTCACGACCGGTGGTCAGACCGCCAACGGCACGACCATCATCCTGCAGGGCAACGCGATCGCCGGTGGCGGCGCTGGCGTGCCCTTCGGCCAGGGTGTGCGTTGCGTGGGTGGCACACTGAAGCGTCTGTACGTCAAGTCGCCCGGTGGTACCGGCGGCGTGACGGCTCCGGTGGGTGCTGACCCGACGGTCTCGACCCAGTCGGCGAACCTCGGCGACCCGATCGCTCCCGGCAGCACGCGCTACTACATGGCCTACTACCGTGACCCGATCGTCCTCGGTGGCTGCGCCGCCAACGCGACCTTCAACGCGACCAACGCGCTGCAGGTTGCCTGGCAGTGATGCCGGCCTGAGGCCGGTGTGAGCCCCGAGAGTTCAGGAGGCTCACCACAGGCCCGATTTCAAGGCGGCCCTTCCGCGCGTCGGAAGGGCCGCTCGCTTTTGATGCCGGAGACCCTGCCCGGATACGGTTTCCTGAGGGATAATTTCGGGTATGCGCACTCTTTCTGTACTCGCGTTCGTTTGCTTCACCGGCCCGCTGCTCGCCCAGACGGCCGAGGTCGAACCCAATGACTCCAAGGCCACGGCCACGGTCGTCGCTGGCTTCGCGGCCGGACAGACCATCACCGGCGCCAGCACCTCGGCCTCGACCACCGGTCTGGACTACTTCGACATCACGATGGCGCCTGCGGCGCCCGGCATCTATCGCCATCAGCTGGCGATCACGAGCGCGACGCCGGGCTTCACCGGCACGCTGCGCGGACTCAACCAGACGGGCGGGAGCGTGGGAGCCTGCCCGGCGCTGGGCACATCGCCCGCGATCGGCACCACGGACAACACGGCTCAGACGAGTTCTTCGGGTTCGGTGCCGCCGTACATGAACGCCTGGTATGGCTTCGGTGCGGGCGAGCGTCTGTACTATCGAGTCGCGGGCACGAGCGCCACGACGAGCAGCTACACCGCCACACTCAGCAGCACGGCGGTCACGCCTGTCGTTATTCCCGGCTCGTTCAATGCCGGCACGCTCACGATCCAGACGGTCGGCCAGACCACGGTGGACACGGACATCATCCTGCTCGACGCGAACTACCAGACGGTGATCACGAGCGAGGGGGCTGCGAGCAATGATGACGAGCACTGCACACTCGCGGGAGCTACCAGCACCGTGCTGCAGTCGCGGCTGACGCGTGCGCTGGCCCCGGGCACGTACTACCTCGGCATCAGCGGCTATGACCTCAAGAACAACCTCGTTGCGCCGACGGATGATGATTTCATCCTGGGCACGGTGATGGACTTCCCCGGCCTTGTTTGCACATCCAGCACGGGTATCAATTCCGATCGCGACTTCCAGATCAGCGATGGAACCAACACCTACACCAGCACAGCCGCCGTCAGTTCCATGTACTTCGAAGTGCAGTGGTATCAGATCTCCGTCGGCGGCGGCGGTTTCCTCACGATCTGCGAGCCTGGCCAGGCCGGTGTGATCAACTGCCCGTGCGCCAACCCGCCGGTCGCCGGCGGCAAGGGCTGCAACAACAGCGCCGCGACGGGCGGAGCTTCGATCGTCGCCACGGGCTCGGCCAACACCGCCGCGGACACGCTGGTGTTCACGAGCAGCGCGCAGACCGCCAATGGCACGACCATCATCCTGCAGGGCAACAGCCTGGTCTCCGGCGGCGCAGGTGCGCCCTTCGGCCAGGGGGTGCGCTGCGTGGGGGGCACGCTCAAGCGTCTGTACGTCAAGTCGCCGGGCGGAACCGGCGGCGTCAGTGCGCCGAGTGGAGCCGATGCGAGCGTTTCCACGCGTTCGGCAGCGCTGGGGGATCCGATCGCGGCCGGCAGCACGCGCTACTACATGGCCTACTACCGCGACCCGATCGTGCTCGGCGGCTGTGCGGCGAGTGCGACCTTCAACGCTACGCAGGGCTTGCAGATCAACTGGCAATAGGGCGCTGGAAGGGCCGTCCGGGTGGGGTAGGATCGCGGATTCACCAACGGGGAGCGACCCCGTTGCGTAAGCTCCCGACTCAACTACCCCCCGGCATCCCTTCTTGATCGCATGAGCCAACTGACCCTGCCGCATCAGGCGGAGATCGAACAGGCCTCGGCCTGGATTCAGGACCTTCGCAGTTCCGTCCACGAAGTGCTGGTGGGCCAGGAGAACCTGCTGCAGGGGCTCCTGATCGGGCTTCTGACCGGCGGCCATGTGCTGCTGGAGGGTGTCCCGGGTCTGGCGAAGACCTTGGCCGTCTCCAGCCTGGCGAAGAGCCTCGACGGCAGCTTCGCGCGCCTGCAGTTCACGCCGGACCTGCTGCCTTCCGATCTGGTGGGCACGGAGATCTACAACGCAAAAGAAGCGAGCTTCACGGTGCGCCGCGGACCGCTGTTCGCGAACTTCGTGCTCGCCGATGAGGTCAACCGCGCGCCTGCCAAGGTCCAGTCGGCGCTGCTCGAGGCGATGCAGGAACGTCAGGTCTCCATCGGAGGCCAGACCTATCCCTTGCCGCGGCCTTTCCTCGTGCGGGCCTCGCAGCCCCCGCCGTAGCAGGATGGCCCCTAGCCGCTGCCGGACTCGCAGCTCGCCCGCTTCGCGCTCAAGATCGTCGTCAAGCATCCCGCGCGCGGCGAGGAGCTCGAGATTCTCAACCGCATGGCGAGCACCAAGCCGAGGCTTGAAGTGCGCCGCAGCACGGATCTGGCGCATGTGATGCAGGCGCGCGAGGTGCTCGATCGCGTGATGATCGATGCCCGTCTGCGCGAGTACATGGTCGATCTGGTGATGGCGACGCGTGAGCCGGAGAAGTACGGCCTCGCCGAGCTCAAGCCGCGCATCCAGTACGGCGGCAGCCCGCGCGCCACGATCTGGCTCGCGCTGGCCTCGCGCGCGCATGCTTTCCTGGGCGGGCGGGGGTATGTGACGCCGTCGGACATCAAGGCCGTGGCGATGGATGTGCTGCGCCACCGCGTGACGCCCACCTACGAAGCCGAGGCCGAGGGCCTGAGCTCCGAGAGCCTGGTGACGCGCGTGCTGGAGACGGTTCCGGTCCCCTGAAGCGGCGATGAACGGCGAGCGCCCTGTCCTGACGAGCGAGCTGATGGCTCGCGTGCGTGCGATCGAGATTCGCACGCACAAGCTCGTCAACACCGCGTTGTCGGGCGGCTACCGCTCGAGCTTCCGCGGTCAGGGCATCGAGTTTCAGGAAGTGCGCGCCTACCAGCCCGGTGACGACGTGCGGCGCATCGACTGGAACGTCACGGCGCGCACCGGCGATGCCTTCGTCAAGAACTACGCCGAAGAGCGCGAATTGACGGTGCAGCTGATCGTCGACAGCAGCCGTTCGATGGACCTGGGCAGCGCGGAGTGGACCAAGCGCGAGGTCGCGGCGCAGTTCGCGGCTTTGATTGCCTTCGTGGGCCTGCGGCATGGTGACCGCGTGGGCCTGACGCTGTTCGGCGAGAACCCGGGACTGCATCTGCCGCCGCGCAAGGGCAGCCAGCATGTGCTGCGCATCGTGCGCGAGGTGCTGGCGGCGCGTCCGTCGGCGCCGGGCAGCGATCTGGGCGCGGCGCTGGAGCGCGAAGAGCGGCTCTTGCGCAGGCGCAGCGTGGTGCTCGTGGTGAGCGACTTTCTCTCCGACGGCAGGTCCGGATCGGACTGGGTCACGACGCTGACGCGTCTTTCGCTGCGCCATGACTGCATCGCAGTGCGCGTGCGCGATCCGCTCGAGTCGCAGCTGCCGGAGGCCGGCGTGCTGCCGCTGGCGGCGCTCGAAGGCCGGGGGCACGCCGAGGTGGACACGCGTCGCGCGAGCGTGCGAGCGGCGTGGCAGGCTGCCTTCGACGCGCGTGAAGCGGCGCTGCGTGCGAACCTCGCGCGGGCCAAGGCCGAGCTGCTCGATCTCGATACGACTCAGGACGTGGGGGAGAGCGTGCGCGCCTTCTTCCGCCGTCGAACGCATGTGCGCGGAGGCGGCCGATGAGCCTGCAGGCGGCGAAGGGCGATGCGCAGGCGCTGCTGAGGCCGCAGCCCGCCTCGGCCGCGATCGGCGAGCCGGTGCTGTGGACGCTGGAGGTGCGGCACTCGCCCTCGACGCGCGTCGGCGTCGCCGAAGCACCGCCACTCGATCGCACCTGGGTGCTCCTGGATGGTCCGACACGCCTCGACAAAGCGGAGGGCTTCGAGCTGCGCTGGCGCGCGCTCTCGCTGGAGGCCGGCAAGCGGGTGCTGCCTGTGCCGGCCTTGAGCTGGAACGGACAGCCGCTGAGCCTCGAAACGCAGCCGCTGAGCGTGCGCGCCGAGCTGGCTGTCGAAGAGGATGCACCGCGCGCTCTGTACGGCGAGATTCCAGCACCGCCGGCAGAGCAGTCGCTGCTGCTGCCAGCGTTGGCGGGTGGTGCCGCCCTGCTGGCCGTGCTGGGGCTGGTCTGGTGGCGGCGTCGGAGGGTTCGCCCCGTAACGCCTTTGCCGCCGAGTCCGCAAGCGGAGCTGGCGCGCCTGCGTGAATTGTGGGTCGACAGTCATCTCTCCGCTCACGATGCTGCGTTTGCGCTGACGCGTCTGGTGCGCAAGGCGCGCGATGAACACGATCGGAACGCGCGCGCGGCGCTGACGGATGAACAGTGGGCCATGGAAGCCGGCGAGCTCTTCCGCCAGCTGTTCCTGAAAGCCGAGGCGATCAAGTACGCAGGGGCCGAGCCCAGTCGTTTCCTCATGGAGGAACTGTTCGATGGCGCACGTACGCTGCTGCCGCACGAAGAGCAGGTGCGCGCGTGAGCCTTGCAGCGGCTCAGACCGTGCCTCAGGCCGCCGTGCAGAGCGCGGCCGAAGGCCGCCTGCCCCTGTGGGGCGATTACAGCCTTGCGGATCCGTGGTTCCTCGTGCTGATTCCCGTCGGGCTGCTGCTGCTCCTGTACGGACGGGTGTGGCGAGCGCGCTCGGCGGGCCATGTCGGCACGCTGGAAGGGGTGCGCGCCGATGTCGGTCTGCGCCAGCAGCTTGCCAGAGTTCTGCCGCTGATGGAGTTCGCGGCGCTGGTGCTGATCGCGCTGGCGCTGGCTCGGCCGCTCTCGGGCAAGGAGCACAGTGTCAGCGAATCCGAGGGCGTCGACATCGCGCTGGTGATCGACCGCTCCGGTTCGATGGACCACAAGGATCTCGATCCGCAGGTCAACCGTCTGGAGGTGGTGAAGACGGTGGTGGCGGATTTCGCGACCCGACGCATGACCGATCGCGAGGGCGCTGCGGACAACATCGCGCTGATCACCTTCGCCGCCTATCCGGCGTTGCTGTGCCCGTTCACCCTGGATGTGGATGCGGTGACCGGCTTCCTGAAGCAGCTCGAGCCCGTCCGCAACCGCGCCGAGGATGGCACCGGCATCGGCATCGGGCTCGCCAAGGCCGTTTCCGTGCTCTCCGAGAGCGATGCGCGCTCGCGCATTGTGGTGCTGCTGACGGATGGCGAGAACAACATCGACCTGATTCAGCCGCTGGAGGCCGCGCGTCTGGCGAAGGAGAAGGGCATCAAGGTCTACACGATCTTCGCCGGACGCTTCGTTTATGTGACCGACATGTTCGGCAATCCGCGCGCGACGGAGCGCGAGATCGACACCAGCGAGCTGGAGGCGATCGCGCAAGTGACCGGCGGCCGGTTCTACCGTGCGCGCGATCGCCAGCAGCTGGAGGAGATCTACGCCCGGATCGAGCAGCTCGAGCGCACCAAGCGCTTCGAGCGCCGCTACCACGAGAGCTACGATCTCTACCCGGCCTTTCTGGGCCTTGGCGCAGGTCTCTTGGCGCTCGCCTGGCTGCTCGGCAGCACCTGGCTGCGGAGGATGCTGTGAGCTGCGTGGCACTGCTGGGCTTCGATTGGCTGCGACTCCAGTGGGCCCCGGCCCTGCTGGGCGTGCTGGTGGTGGCGTTGCTGGTGCTCTACGGACTGCGCGCGCGCCGTATCGAGCGCGAGCGGCTCGTGGCGCCGCGTCACCAGCAGCGCTTCTTCCGTCACTTTTCGCCCAACCGCTCGCGGCTGCGCGCCTGGCTGGCGGTGCTGGCGCTGTTGTTTGCCGTGCTGGCGCTGCTGGGGCCGGTGCGCGGCTACACGCTGCGCGAGGTGCGCCGCAAGGGACTCGATCTGGCGCTGTGCATGGACACCTCGCGCTCCATGCTGGTCGAGGATGTGCGCCCCAACCGTCTGCAGCGCGCGCAGCGCGAGGTCGCGGGCCTGCTCGATCGGCTCGAAGGGGACCGGGCGGCGCTGCTGGCCTTTTCCGGCGATGTGCGCGAGGTCGCGCCGCTGACACACGATCGCAACACGCTCAAGAGCTTCGTGGCGACGATTTCGCCCGAGGACAACCTGCGGGGTGGTACGGACCTCGGCGCCGCGATTGCGCGGGCGCTGGAGCTGTTCGACGGCCGCTCGGGCGCCTACGAGGTGATCGTGATCCTGACCGATGGCGAGGACCTCGAAGGCAAGGGACTGGAATGGGCGCAGAAGGCGCGCGAGCGCGGGATTCGCATCTATCTCGTCGGCATGGCCACGGCCGCCGGCGGCAAGATCCCGCTGCGCGGTCAGCAGGGCTTCCTGCGTGACGAGTCCGGTCAGGAAGTCGTGTCCACGCTCGACGGCAGTTCGCTGGAACGCATCGCGCAGGCGAGCGATGGCGCGTATCTGTCGATCGAGAACGCGCCCTTCCCCCTGGAGGAGATCTACAACAAGCGTATTGCCCGGCTGGAAGGACGCGAGCTTGAGGCCGGCAAGGAGCGCATTCCGCACGATCGCTACCAGTGGCCGCTGGTGCTGAGTGCCGCGTGTCTACTGGCCTCGCTGGGCTTGCGCGAGCGCCGGGGAACCAGGAGAACGGAAGCATGAACGGATTGTGGATGCTGTTGGGCCTTGCGGCGGCGCAGGCGCCTGCGTCGACGGCGCACCAGAGCTACGCCAAGGGCCTGGAGCTGGCGAAGCAGGAGCAGCGCACCGCGAGTGCGCGCGAGTTCGAGAGCGTGCGCGCCATGACGCTGGACGTGACCCAGGGCGAGCTGCGTCGCGCGGCGATCTACAACCTCGGCACGCTCGAGCTCCAGGAAGGCGAGCTGTGGCGCGCCAAGCTGCCGGAGCTTCAGAAGAATGCACCTGCCGGCGCACTGCCGCTGCCTCCGACGCCCACGCCCGTTCCGGGTGCGAACGGGGGCCCGGGTGCGAACGGGGGCGGCGCGCAGGAGGAGGATCCGCTCGAGAAGGCGCGCGGGCACTACACGGCCGCCCGCAAGCACTTCATCGAGCGCCTGCGCATCGACTGGAAGGATGCCGACACGCGCGCCAATGCGGAACTTGTCACGCGCCGGCTGGCCGAGCTCGATCGCATCGAACAGCAGCGCAAGGAACAGCAGAAGCAGCAACAGCAGCAGGACCAGCAGAACAAGCAGGACCAGCAGCAGGATCCCAAGGACCAGCAGCAGAAGGATCCTGAGAACAAGGACCAGAAGCCTCAGGAGAAACCGGAGGAGCGCAAGCCCGACGAGGATCAGAAGCAGGAACAGAAGCCCGAGGATTCCAAGCCCGAAGATCAGCCGAAGGACAAGCCGCAGCCGCAGGCCAAGCCCGAACAGGGCGAAAAGGAGCTCTCCAAGGAAGAGATGGTTCAGATGCTCGATCGACTGCAGAAGATCGAAGAGCAGGCCCAGAAGCTCAAGGCGCAGATGCGCGAAGCGCGGCGGACGGCCGTGAAGAAGGATTGGTGATCATGCGCGGATTGCTGGCGGTGCTGGTGTGGTGCGCGCTCGCGCTGTGCGGGTTGTCGCAGACCCCGAGCGTCAATGCGCGGCTCTCGGAGGGCATCGTGAAGCTGGGTGGACGCGTCACGCTGCTGATCGAAGTGGACGGCGCGCAGTCCGCGCAGATCGGAACGCTCCCGACCATCGACGGCCTGCGTCTGGCGCTTCCCGGCCCGCCCTCGGAACGCACCTTCATGACCATCGCGCAGGGCCGACGCGTGGTGCAGCGCATCCTGACCTTCGGAGTTCCGCTGACGCCTGAGCGCAAGGGCGAGTACAAGCTGCCGGCGATCGATGTGATCGCCGACGGCCGCACGCTGCGGACGGCCGAGCTGTGGCTGCGCGTTGTGGAGGATCTGCAGGGCGAGCAACTCGGACTGTTCGAGGTGCTTGCGCCCAAGACCGTCGTGGAGGGCCAGCCCTTCACCGTGGAGCTGCGCTTCGGCTGGGAAACGCGCCAGCAGGGCTTCAACTACGCCAACCTCAGCCTGCCCTGGTATCCCAATCTCGGCGGACTGCTCGAGCTCGATGCGCCGCTGCCGGAAACGGGCCTGGGCGTGCTCGACGGCATCACCATCAACGGACAGGGCAACTACCGCGCGGAGCAACTGCCCAAGCAGCGCAAGGACGACGGCGAGTACTTCACGCTGCGCCTGCGGCGGCGCTTCCTCGCCACGCGCCCGGGCACGCTGGAGTTTCCCGTGAGCCACTTCGAGTTCGGCGCGGTCTCGCAGGACTTCCTGCTGCAGCGGGAGAAGCGCGCCTACTACAAGCGCGTGCCGGGCTTCTCGATGGAGGTGATCGCACTGCCCGAAGAGGGGCGTGAGCTCGACTACGGCGGAGCGGTCGGCATGCTGAAGGCGAGCGCGAGCGCGGATCGTCGCGATGTGGATGTCGGGGACTCGATCAAGCTGACCGTGGAATGGCGCGGCGAAGGCAATCTGGAGTTCTTCGATGTGCCGGAGCTCGACCGTCGCGAAGAATTCCGCCCGTTCCGCTATTTCGGCAAGGCCAGCGAGCGCAAGACCAGCGAGCGCCGCACGGTCGTGTTCGACATCGCCCCGCTGTCCGACAAGGTGGTCGAGATTCCGCCGGTGTCGCTGCCGGTGTTCAATCCACAGACGCGCAGCTACGAGATCGTCCGCACGCAGCCGATCCCGATCCGCGTGCGTGCCAAGGCGGGCTCCACCGGGCTCTCCGAGCCGGCGCAGCAGCGCGGTCAGACCTTTGACGTGCGCGACATCCAGACCGAACTCGGATCTCGATCCGCGGCTTGGGGCCCGGGGCTGGGGCTGATCAGCGCGGCGCTCGCGCTGCTCGTGCTGCTCTGGCTCTTCGCGCGCGTGCAGGTGCGCCGCTGGGGCGATCCTGCTTCACCGCGGGCGCGCGCTCGTCGTCGGGCGGAAAAGCAGCTCGTGCGCGCCTTGGCTCTCGCGAAGGACGCGCAGGCGCAGATGCGCGCCTGGCACCAGTTCCTCGGAGACCGGCGCGGATTGAGCGCGGCGACACTGGAAGGCGCGGATCTGCCGGCGCTGGCACGCGAGTGGAGCCTCGCTGCCGATCTCGCGCGCGAATGGGCGGCACTGGAAAAGGACCTTGCCGAGCGCGTCTACGGAGGCCGCAGCAGCGGCGAGGACGACTCCGCGCGCATCCAGGCCCTGGCTCGCCGGATGATGGGAGGTGGCCTGTGAAGCTCTGGCCCGTGACGAGTTGGCCCTTGAAGTGGTGGTACCTGCTGGCTTGCTGGCTCCTGAGCTGGCTTTGCGGTTCCGGGACGGCTCATGCCGGCGAGCGCGAAGCCGTGGAGGCCTACCGGCGCGGCGAGTGGGAGCAGGCTGGCGAGCTTTGGCGCGCCGAGCTCGCCGATCCGATGCTCCCGGTGCACTGCGCCGAGCGCGGCCGCATCCTTCACAACCTCGGCAACGCGGCCTATCGCGCCGAGCGCAAGCTGGAAGCGGTGGCGTGGTACACGCTGGCGCTCGAGCAGCGCCCGCGCGATGCGTCGAGCTGGGCCAATCTGGAGCTCGCCCGCAGCGAGTGCGGTCTCGAACCGCAGGACCGCGGAGATCTGGCGAGCACGCTGGGGCGTGCGGCCGGTTCGTGGACGCAGGCGGAGGCCGGTTGGATCGCCGTGGGCGGATTGCTGCTGGCTGCGCTCGCGCTGGGCTTCGAAGCCTTGCGCGGCGGAAGGGCCGGCCGACTCGCCGTCGCCGCAGGGCTCTCGGGTCTCCTGCTGTGTCTGATCCCGCTGGTCCTCGAGCGGATGCGCGATCCCCGGCCCTGGACGCTGTGCGTGGAGCGCAGTCCCGTGCCGCTGCGCAGTGAGCCGCGCGAAGAGGCAGCCGGCATCGCGGATTGGCTCCCCGGCGCGCGCGGTGTCCGCATTGATGAGTTGCCCGATTGGGTCAAGCTGGAGCTTGGCGACGGCACGCAGGGCTGGGTGCCGCGCACCAGCTGCTTCCCTTGAAGCGAACTCGTGCGCGAGCCATGCTGTGCGGCATGCTCTCTCGCCTGCTGTGCGCCCCGGGAAGGTTGCCCGCCGTGCTGCTCGCGTGCCTGCTGCCGCTCGCGGGCTGCGGCTCGGAGGAACCGGAGGCCGGCCTTGGCACCGGAGTGCTGGTGATCGCGATCGACGGGCTGCGCGCCGACCATCTCTCGTGTCTGGGCTACGATCGCGAGACGACTCCGGCGCTGGATTCGCTCGCCGCGCAGGGCACGCTGTTTCGCTCGGCGTGGAGCAACTCACCGGACCTGCCCGGCGCACACGCCTCGCTGCTCACGGGGACCGACAGCCGCCTGTCGCACCGCGAGCTCGAACGCACGGACGATCGCATCGCGCGGCTGTCCGAGTGGTCCATTCCGGACGAACTGCCGCGTCTGGCGCGCGAGTTCGTGGCCAACCGCTACACGACCGCGGCTTTCGTCGATCATCCCGGCCTGAGCCAGGCCTACGGCTTCGGCTCGGGCTTTCAGGAGTTTCACTCCTTCTCGCCCGACCCGCTCGTCGACTCCTCGATCGGTTATGAGGGCGTCGCTCGCCGACTGTTCGCGTGGCTGCAGGATCGTTCCCCGGGCGAAAACTGGTTCGCCTACGTGCACGTCAACGATCTGGAGCGCCTGTGGGAGCGCGGCGGCACGGAAGCGCGCTGGGACAGCTTCTTTGAGCCGCGCGCTGCGCTGGATGCCGTGCCGCCGGTCGCGGGCGGCGAGCGTTCGTATTTTGCGATTCCGCGCACGCGCTGGCGCGGAGCGGCGCACACGCTCGGGCAGTATGAAGCGCTCTACGACGGCGCGCTGCGTCGTCTGGACACCAAGTTCGGCCTCCTGTTCGACGAGTTGCGCAAGCGGGGCCGGCTGCGCAACACGACCGTGGCCGTGATCGGCACCTACGGGACGGGTTTTGGCGATGCGGGGCTTTATCTGGACAGCGGCACGCTGTCGGACTGCGATCTGCACGTGCCGCTGATCATCCGGCCGGCGCCGATGCTGCGTTGTCCGCAGGGTCAGCGCACGCTTGCCACGGCGAGCGGCGTGGATCTCGCGCCGACGCTGCTTGAGATCTGCGGACTCTCGGTGCCGCAGGGCATGTCCGGCCGCTCGCAGTTGCGCGTGGTGCGAGGGGAGTCGCAGGCGGAGCGTGAATTCGCCTTCGCCAGCGGCGGATTGGCGAGCGGCTTCGCCGTGTTTGACTCGCAGCATTGCTTCGAGGACAGTCGGCCCGGCGCCAGCGGCACGGCGCGCCTGCAGCGCAGCTGGTCCGGCGACACGCACGAGCCGGAGCGTCGATTGCATCTGCACGATCGCAGCGCGGATCCGCGCCAGGGGCATCTTTGGGCCGGCGCTCAGGATGAGCCCCGCGCGCTGGTCATGCAGCAGGCCGGCACGGAGTGGTACGCCAGCGTCGAGCTGGCCCGCGACGTGCTGCAGGGCCGTCGCCGGCTCGAGGATCTGCGTCCGGAAGAGCGCGCGCAGATGGCGATGCTGCGCCTGATGCCCGCGCGCTAGTCAGGTGCCGGCGTGCGGTCCGGGCACGGACAGATTGTGCGCCACCAGCTGCCAGCCCTGCGGCGCATCGATCAGGAGCACGGCGTGTGCGGGATCGGTGACGAAGCCGAAGCTCTCGCGCGGGTTGAGGCCCAGCGCGCGCGAGGCGAGCACGCGGATCACGTTGTAGTGACTTGTCAGCGCGATGCGCTGCCCCGCGTGCGCGTGCACGCTTTCCAGCAATGCCGGCCAGGCGCGCTCGAAGACATCGGCATCGCTCTCGCCGCGGTGACCCTTCCAATTCCACGGGTCGCGCATGAATTCCTGCCGATCCAGCTCCCAGCGACGGCGAAACTCGCTCGAGGAGAGCCCCTGCCACTCGCCACGCCAGATCTCGCGCAGGCGCGGATCGAGTCGCAGGGGGGCCTGAGTGGCCTGCGCGATGGCACTGCCCATGGCGCGGGCGCGCGAAAGATCGGAGGAGTGCACCTGAGCCAGCGCCACATCGCGGAAGGCCTCGCCCAAGGCCTGCGTCTGCTGCTCGCCGCGCTCGGAGAGCGGCACGTCGAGATTGCCGTAGGCGTGGCCATGCCATTGGGCGGCGACGTCGGCATGGCGGACCAGCCAGACGCGCGTGCCGGTGCCCGGAGCCGCGGCCGCGGGCTGTGCCGGCGCCGATTCGTCGATCTCGAAGGGGGGCGGGACGAACAGTCGGGTCTGGGCTGCCATGGGGAGGAAAGTAGCGCCCCCTTGTCTGGAGCGGAAGGGCGCGTAGAGTCGCAGGTCCTACGGAGACCCACGCGATGCCCAAGATCACCATTCTGCGCAACGGCAAGACCTACGAGGTCGCCGCCGGTACCAACTTCCTCGAGTTCTGTCAGGATCAGGACGTGCCGCACGACTTCGGCTGCACGGTCGGCAGCTGTGGAACCTGCGTGCTCGTGCTCGAGAAGGGCGCGGAGAATGTCTCGCCGGCCAGTGCCGAGGAAAAGGAAACCGTCGAGATGTGCACCTCGGTCAAGGGAGCACGCCTGGGCTGCCAGATGAAGGTGCTCGGCGACGTCACGGTGCGCGCGCTCGATTGAGCCTCTGGTCATGACGAAGATCGGAGTCGTGCTGTCGGGCTGCGGCTTCCTTGATGGAGCGGAAATCCACGAGGCTGTGCTGACGCTGCTGGCGCTCGATCGCGCCGGCGCACAAGCCGTTTGCATGGCTCCGCGGCTGACGCAGCGCTCCGTGGTGGATCACGCGACGGGCAAGGAGACGGCCGAGACCCGTTCGGTGCTCGCGGAGTCCGCACGCATCGCGCGCGGCAGCGTGCGCGCGCTGGAAGATGTGCGCGCTTCCGAGCTGGATGGCATCGTGCTGCCGGGCGGTTACGGCGCCGCGAAGAACCTGTGCGACTTCGCCTGGCAGGGCGCGCAGGCACAGGTGCATCCTCCGCTCGCGGCGCTGCTGCGCGAGCTCCATGCCGCGCAGAAGCCCATCGGTGCCTGGTGCATCGCGCCGGCTGTGCTGGCCGCGGTATTTCGCGATCAGGGCCTGCGGCTCACGATCGGCTGCGATCCGGGCACGGCGGCGGCGCTGCAGCAGATGGGCGCCGTGCCGGTCACCAAGGCCGTCACGGAAGCCTGCGTCGATGAGCGGCACCGCATCGTCACGGTGCCTGCGTACATGTACGACGCGCGCATTCACGAAGTGGCGCGCGGCATCGACGAGGGCGTGCGCGAGCTGCTGAGGCTGGCTGCCCTGCTTCGAAGCTAGGGCTTTCTGGAAGCGGGCGCGTCACTCGCCGCCGCCGCCGCCTCCACCGCCGCGCGTCCAGGTCATCCAGACCGGCAGACGCTCATCCAGGAACACGTCCGCACCCGAGCGCTGACCGGCGCGCGACAGCCCGATCGCGAAGCACACGGCGGCCATCACCAGCGCGAACAGGCGCGTGTGGCCATCGCTCACCAGCGCCGCATTGACGAACAGCAGGGCCAGCAGATAGCCCGCGGGCCGTGTCAGGGCTCCGAGGAAAAGCAGCATGCCTCCGATCAGCGCGCCGTAGACCGCCAGCACCGAGAAGAACCAGGGGTGCGGCAGAATCACGCTCTCGCCGAGGCTGCGCACCGTGTTCGGCGCTGCGGCATAGGCTTCGCGCGAGCCGAGCACGATGTTCTCGAGATCACCGCTCTGGATGCGCGACCAGGCTTCCAGGATCAGCAGCAGGCCGATCACGATCCTCAGGAAAACAAGACCCCAGTTCGGTTGCGTGTCGCTCATGTGGATGTTTCAGGGTGTGCGCGCGGCGCGCGGGGAGAGTCCGATCTTCGCCAGCGCGTTCTCGCCGCCGGGGCCGTTGAGCTCCCAGTAGCGCAGGCGGTGGCTGCCGAGCAGCTCGGCGCGGCGTCCATCGTTGGCTTCCCAGACGATGACGCGCCGCTGACCTTCGGTTTCGACCGCGAAACGCCACACAGGCCCGTTCTCGATCGTTGCGCTGGCCCATTCGACCTCGAACTCGCCCCCCGGGACCTTGAGTCGCTCGCGCTCCGTGGCGCGCGCGAGCTGCACGGTTGCGACGGTGGTCGGGAGGCGCTGCAGCCTGGTGCGCTCCAGCGAGAGCAAGCAGGGCACGCTCGCGCTCTGGCCGCTCGCCACCAGCGGCGCCGCCAGTCCGCGCGCCCACAGCAACAAAGCATCTTCGGCCAGAGCATCCGCCGGCACCTCGAGCGTGCGCGCCTCGTCGCCCTCGCCGTCGAAGTAGCTGTTGGTCTGCAGCCGCGCGGAGCGCTCATCCAACAAGAGCTGCGAGAAGATCTGCCCTTTCCATTCCTGTGAGGTGAAGCTGATTTTCGCCGGAGAGCCCGCGGCGCGGCCGTTGGCCGATTCCAGCGTGACGAAGGCGCTGGTCATCAGGTTGTAGTCGTAGAGCCCGGTCGAGAAGTCCTGCACCAGGTTGAGCTTGATGACCTGATACTGATCCGACTTGTCTTTGGAGCCCGCGGGCAACACCACCCTGCGGCTTGCGGAGCAAGATTCCGTGACGAAGGCGGTGACCGCCGTTCCCTTGCGGGGCACGCCGTAGCGCGACACGGTCAACTCATAGCCGGAAAGCTCCGCATTGCTGTCGCTCCAGCGCTTCCAGAACGCATCGTCGTAGAGCTTTTCCTGAGGGGCTTGAGTGAGCAGCGCAGCTTGGAGCAGAAGGGGGAGCAGCATGTTTGGATCTCGCGCCGCAGCCGTTCCTGAAGGCATACTGGCGCGGGGAGTATGGAACACAAGCCGCGCGAGCAGTTCAACGCCGTTCCGGCGCGGGAAAGCGTTTCGCGCGCGCTGGCTCTGGTCCTGGATCAGGGGGGCGGTTCGACGCGCGGGATCGTCTTCGATGCGTGCGGTCGCAGCATCGCGAAGGTGCAGGTGGCGGTGGCGGAACGCCGCAGCGGCGCGCTGCGCGTCGAGCAGGATCCGCTGGAGCTGCTGGCTTCGCTGCGCGAGTGCGCACAGGCCGTGCTCGCGGAACTCGGCTCCCGCGCCGGCGATTGCACTGTGGCCGGCCTGTGCACGCAGCGTGCGAGCGCGCTGGCCTGGAATCGGCGCACGGGCCTGCCCCTTTCGCCGGTGCTGTCCTGGCAGGACCGCCGGGCGCAGGCGGCGGTGGAGGCGCTGCTCCCGGAGGCCGGCCGCATCGAGCGGCTGAGCGGGCTGCGGCTCTCGCCGCACTACGGAGCCAGCAAGCTGCGCTGGCTGGTCGAGGAGCTGACCGAGGTGCGCGCTGCGGCGCAGGCGCAAGAACTGTGTCTGGGTCCCCTGGCGGGCTATCTCGCGACACGGCTGTGCGGTCCGGGACCCGAGCGCGTCGATGCGGTCAGCGCGAGCCGCACGCAGCTGCTCGAGCTGGAACGCTGTCAATGGAGTCCGGAGTTGTGCCAGCTGTTCGGCATCGATCCGCGCTGGCTGCCCGAGCTCGCCGATCCGCAGCGCGAGTTCGGGTGGCTGCGGGTGGGCACGCGGCGCATGCCGCTGGGCGTCGTCACGGGAGATCAATCCGCGGCCGTCTTCGCCGACGGGGAGCCGGCGGCGGGAACGGTGCTGGTCAATCTGGGGACCGGCGCATTCGTGCAGCGCTGCCTGCGTGCGCCGCTGCGCGCAGAGGGCTTGCTGACCAGTCTGCTGCCGGGCGACTCGCTCGGACCGCGCTACGCGCTGGAGGGCACGATCAATGGTGCGGGTTCCGCGCTTGCCTGGTGTGCAGAACGCCGCGGCTCCCTGTTCACTCCCGAGCTGCTCGAGCGGGGACTCGCGGCTGACGAGGAGCCGCCGCTGTTTCTCAACGCGCATGCCGGGCTGGCCGCTCCCTTCTGGCGCAGCGATCTCGAAGCGCGCTTCTCGGAGCCGGCGACGGCGGAGCTGGAACTCGCGGCGGTCGCCGAGAGCGTGTTGTTCCTCGTGCGCGAGATCCTGCGGCGCATGCAGCCGGCGGCGGGCAGGCCTGAACGCGTGGTCGTCAGCGGCGGACTCTCGCGCAGCGCGGCGCTGTGCCAGCGCATGGCGGACCTGCTTCAGCTCGAGGTCGAGCGCAGCGCCGAACACGAGGCGACGGCACGCGGGCTGGCCTGGTTGTGTCTCGGCGGACCCTTTGAGTCGCTCTCGGGCGAGCGTTTCCTGCCGCGCGACAACCCGGCCCTCAAAGCGCGTGCCGCGCGCTGGCGCAGCTGGCTGATGGAGAGCCTCAATTCCCCGCGCTGAGCGAGCGGGCCTCACGCTCATCGAGCGGGCTGCGCGTCATCGCCAGCGTCGCGGTATCGGCCTTGCGCGCGGCCGGCGGCAGTCCGGGCGTCAGCAGCGCGATCACGCGCTCCGCGGTGGAGCGGTAGGTGGTCAGCTTGCCGCCGTAGATCGCGACCATGCGCGGAGCCTCGGCGGAATCGACGCACAGCTGCGTCTCGCGCGAGCGGTGGAAGGCGGATTTTGCGGCGTGCGGCAGCACGCGCAGACCCGCCCACGCCTCGAGCACGCGGGCCTTGCGCGAGGGGAACTGCCGCTCGAAGGCCTCGCTGAGGTATTCGATCTCCTCCGGAAGCGGTCGCACGAGGCGCGGATCGCCGCGCCAGGCGATTTCCGTCGTTCCCACCAGTATGCGCTGCTTCCAGGGCATGAAGAACAGCGCGCGGCCGTCACGGCGCGACTCGGAGTAGTAGATGCCGCGCTCGAGCCGGCCTTCCAGCTCCAGATGCGTGCCGCCGATCAGATCGATTTCCAGTCCGGGCGGCTTGGGATCGATGCGCTCGCGCACCAGCTGCACCCAAGGTCCGCCCGCGTTGACCAGTGTGCGCGCCACAAGGCTCATGCTGCGCTGCTCGTTACCGTACTCCACTGACCAGCCCTGTTCCACGCGCCGCGCACGGATCAGGCGCGCCGGTGATTCGATGCGCGCGCCGAGCAGCTCGGCAGACGATGCCACGGCACGCACCAGCTGCGCATCGTCGGTCTGAGCATCGTGGTAACGGAAAACGGCCTGCAGGTCGCGCGTGTCGAGTCCGTCGAGATCTTGCCATTGAGCGCGCGGAACCGAGCGGAAGCGGGCCTCGCGGCCGAGGTTGCCGAGCAGTGCATAGAGACTCAGACCTGCGCGGATCTGCCAGGGCCGACGGCGGGTCGAGCGGTAGATCGGAATGTGGAACGGCACCAGCCGCACCAGATCCGGCGCGTTGCGCAGCAGGTTGGCGCGCTCCGTCAGGCTCTCGCGCACGAGGCCGAACTGGCGCGACTCCAGATAGCGCAGGCCGCCGGGGCTCAGCTTGCTGGAACGGCTGGAGGTGCCCGAAGCGAGCCCGCGTTCCTCCAGCAGCCGGCAGGAATGGCCCGCCGCCGCCGCCGCCTGCAGCACCCCGCAGTCGTGGATGCCGCCGCCGATGACGAGCACGTCGATCACTTCCGCACTCACGAGCGGAGCTCCTGCGCCAGCCGCGCGTACTGAAAGGTCTCGACGGCGTGCACACCGCGGGCGAAGAGCGCGCGCGCGCAGTCGGCGGAGTCGACCTCGTAGATCACCACCTCGGTGCCCGCCTGCTCCAGCCGCCCCTCCGCGGGCAGACCCTCGAGATCGCAGAACAGGAACTCGGGCCGCAGCGCCGCGATGCGCGGATCGTGGCGCTGCTCCCAGCGCTCGATCACCGCGCCCACGCGGCGCACAGCGCGCGTGCGCAGGTACAGCAGGCAGTCGAGTGCAAAGCTGATCCAGATGCAGCGCGGCAGCGCGGGTCCGAGTGCGTCTTCCGCCGCGTGGGCCACGCGCTCCATGCCGTGCTGTTCGAGCGCGACGCGCTTGAGCTCGACGAAGGCTTCGGCGCCTGGATGTTCGCTCAGCAGCGCGGGCAGCTCGTCGAGCCGCATCAGCGGCTGGCACGAATCGCCGGAAGGCGTGCGCGCGCGGAGAGTCGCGAGTTCCGGCGCAGTGCGTTCGTGCACGGCGCCGGCGACGCCGCACAGCCGTTCCAGCGTGCGATCGTGAAAGAGGAATGGCACGCCATCGCGGGAGAGCTGCACATCGAGTTCGATCCGGCGCGCGCCCAGCGAGAGCGCATCGGCCAGCGCCGCACGCGTGTTCTCCGGGTGGCGGGCAAGGTGCCCACGGTGAGCGACCAGACGAGAGGCTTGCATCGAGGCGCGCGAGCCTAGAGCCTGCGCAGGCCGGATGCTATGCTCGAGCGTGTGAGTCGAGGGGGGCCGCAGGAGTCGCAGGAGTCAGCGCATCCTGCATCTGGAGTCGGCGCTGCTGCACCTGTCGGCGGGCCATCCTCAGGGCGGACCCTGCGCCGCGATCTCTCCGCGATGTACGCCGACGGGGCTGCCTGGAGTCTCATGGTCGGGCTCGGCGAGACGTACTTTCCCGCCTTCGCTTTGGCGCTGGGCAAGGCCCCCGAGACCGCCGCCCTGCTGACGAGCATTCCGGTGTTTCTCGGGGCGATCCTGCAATGGTTCCTGCTCCCGGCCGTGCTCAGCAGTCCCTCGCTGCGGCGCTGGGTCGCGCTCGTGGTGGCACTGCAGACGCTGTGCTTCGTGCCGCTGCTGGTCGCGGCGTGGACGGGCGCGATGCCGACAATCGCGCTGTTCGCCATCGTGGCCCTGTATTGGGGCCTGGGCCTCAGCGGCGGTCCGGCCTGGAGCACCTGGATCGAAACGCTGGTGCCCAAGCGCCTGCGAATCTCGTACTTCGCGGTGCGGACGCGGATGCTCCACGCCACGACGCTGGCAGGCATCGCGGCGGGCGGATTCCTGCTCCAGGAGCTCGCCGGAGTGCTCGCTCCCACGCGCGCCTTCGTGCTGCTGTTCGCAGCCGCCCTGCTGGCGCGTGCCGTTTCGCTGCTGCTGCTCCTGCGCCACTCGAGCGGGACGCTGCGCGTGGAGGAACTGCGTTCGGTCAGCCTGCGTGAGTTCTTCCGGCGGCTGCAGCACGGCGCGGACGGGCGGCTGCTCGCGTATGTGCTGTGCCTGCAGCTGGCGGTGCAGTTCGCGCAGCCGCTGGTGACGCCGTTCCTGCTGAACCACCGGAATCTGAGCTATGCCGCATACATGGGGCTGCTCGCGGCCTTCTTCCTCGGCAAGGCCGTCGCGATGCCGGGCCTGGCGCGCTTTGCACAGCGACGCGGACTCAAGGCGCTGCTGACGCTCGGCGGCATCGGCATCATTCCCATGGCGGCACCCTGGTTCCTGACGGAGAGCTACCTGCTGCTGTTCGCAGCTCAGGCTCTGGCCGGTGTGTTCTCCGGCGCCAGCGAGCTGGCGACCTTCTACGCCTACTTCGCCGCGATCGACCCGCGCGAGCGCGCCAGCATTCTGACCCATTACAACGTGCTCAACGCCGCGGCCTTCGCGGCGGGCTGCCTCGGCGGGGCGTGGATCCTGCGCTCCGCTCCCGATCCGGCGCAGGGCTACGCGCTCGCGTTTGGATTGTCGGTGGCGCTGCGCGCAGCCACGCTGCTGCTGCTGCGCCGCGTGCGGGAGATCTGAAAGCTTTTCTCAAGATCACGGCGCGGGGCCGTCGATGGTCCTGACATGCGTGGCGTGTGGCTTGGAATGCTGGTCTGCGCGGGCTCCGCATGGGGAATGGGCTACTGGATGAACAGCGCCCCCGGCACGCCCTCCAAGGGTGAACTGCCCGCGTTGCTCGACGAGGAACAGGAGAGCGCCGGCAGGATCGAGGGCTGGGTGGAAGCACTGCACGGTCAGCTCGTGTCCGGCCAGCTCGACGAGCTCGAGTCGGGCCTGCGGCGCGCGCGTGTGGACGCTCGCCGCGAGGCGGGCTGGCTGGAGGTGACCGTGGGAGGCACGGGTCGCGCGCGGGAGAACCTGCTGCTCGCCGTGCTGCTCCGCCCGGAGGAGAGCTCGGGTGCTGCCGTGCTGGCGGAGACGGCGCGCCTTTTGTCTAAGGCGCATCTGGACTACACCGTGCGCTGCTACTGGATCGCTGCGCCTGCCGGCGTGGAGCAGATCGAACAAAGTCTCGGTGCACGCAACGAGGGCATCCGCGGCTGGCTCGTGCTCGGTCGGCTGAGTCGCTTCCCCGAACGCGGCGTGACGCAGCACTGGCCGTGGTTTGCGGCGAGCTTTCAGGAGCCGCGCGCCGACACGGTGCTGTTCGAGTCGGGCATCGGCTCGCGCGGCTGGCTGGAGACGCTCGTCGGTGAGTTCCGCCTGCGATCCAAGCAGCCGAGCGCCGTGCTCAGCGCGCCGGAGAGCTGGCTCTCCCCGGGAGAGACGGCCTGGATGTGCTCGTCCCACGCGCACGCCCGTGTCAGCGACAGCGGTGCCTGGCGCGGCTCGCAGCCGGAGGAACCCGGTCGGATGGACGCTCCCGCGATGGCCCGCATCGCGCACGGACTCTCCGCCAGCGCAGCTGCGCTGGCGCGGCGCAACCGACTGAAGCTCTAGCCTGCGCTTGGCTCCCGGGCCGACTTCCGACTAGAGTCTGGGCCGCATGCAGCCCGCACTCGAGGTGATCGGCTTCTCCAAGGACTACGAAGGCGCCGCGGCCGTTCAGGAGCTCAGCTTCTCCGTGGCGCCCGGTGAGATTCTGGGTCTGGTGGGCGCCAACGGCGCGGGCAAGACCACCACGCTGCGCTCGCTCTGCGGGATCCTGCCGATCCAGCGCGGAACGGTGCGCATCGCCGGCGTGGATCTGGTGCAGCGCGAGCGCGAAGCCAAGCAGAACCTGGCCTGGATCCCTGATGATCCCCAGCCGTTCGAGACGCTCACCGTTCACGAGCACCTGCGCTTCCATGCCGCGCTGTACGGCGTCGAGGCCTGGCAGTCGCACGGTGACCGGCTGCTGGAGCGCTTTGAGCTCGCGCACAAGCGCGATGCGCTGGGCGGCGAGCTCTCGCGCGGCATGCGGCAGAAGCTGGCGCTGGCCTGCGCGTGGCTGCACCAGCCGCGCGTGGTGCTGATGGACGAACCGCTCTCCGGCCTCGATCCGCGCGGCATCCGCTCCGCCAAGCTGGCCATTCAGGAACTCGCCGCCTCCGGCAGCGCCGTGGTGCTCTCGACGCACCTGTTAGGCCTGATCGAGGAGCTCGCGCACCGCATTCTGATCCTCGACAACGGGCGCAAGATCTTCGAGGGCACGCTGGATCAGGCACGCGGCTCCCTGAGCGTTGCGCCGGGCTCCAGCCTCGAGGAGATCTTTTTTGCCGTGACCCAGCCGCCGCCGGCGCCCTGAAGCATGTGGGGGCATTCCGCATTCCTGCTGCTGTGGCGCATGAAGCTGCGCGCCGGCATCCGTTCGCAATTCCGCAAGCTCAAGCGCCCGCGCAACTGGATCTTCCTCGCGCTGGGCGTGCTGGTGTTCGTGCCGTGGATCCTGAGCCTGTTCCTCGCGGCCTCGGATGCGCCGGTTTCGATCGGCATCTCGCCGCAGGCCATGGAAGCGCTCACGGGAGTCGGCATCCTGATGCTGATCGTGCTCAGCATCGTGGGCGCCTTCCAGGTGCGCGGACTTTATCTCGCCAAGGAGGAGATCGAGCTCGCCTTCAGCGCGCCCGTCGAGCGCTCGGACCTCGTGCGCTACCGCATGCTGTCGAATGTCGGGCGCTCGATCTTCGGAGGCCTGCTGGTCGGCGGCGGACTCGCCCGGCGCATGCCGGAGCCGCTGTTCGGCTTTCTCGCCGCGTTCGTGCTGGTCTTGACGCTGCCCCTGTTCAGCCAGGCCGTCTCGCTGCTGCTCGGCAGCGCGGAAAACCGCTTCGCCAAGCGCATCAGCGGCTGGCCCGCACGTCTGCTGCTGGTGCTGGCGCTGGTGGGATTTCTGGTGCCGTTCCTCGTGTTCATGCTGAACCCTGAGCGGATGGAGAAGTACCTGCAGGGCGGCGTGGAGGGCCTGCTGCTTCATCCGGCGCTGCAGGCGGCGCTGATTCCGCTGCAGCCGTGGGTGCGCGCGCTGCATGCACAGCACTGGACGGAATTCCTGCCCTGGTTCGGGCTCTGTGCTCTGCTCTGGTTCGTTCTTTTCGAGCTGGTGGCGCGCATCCGCGTGGACTACCGCGAGCTCTCGCTGGCGACCTCGGCCACATTCGCCGCCAAGATCGCACGCATGCGCAAGGGCAGCGGCGGCATCGGCGCCGAGGCCGTGGAAAAGCACACGGCCGGCTGGAATGTGCCCTGGCTGTTCGGGCGCGGTCCCTTCGGTGCGATCGCGTGGTTCAAGCTCTCCGGCATCGTGCGCAAGGCCAAGGGCACCCTGCTCTTCTCGGCGCTGATCCTGCTGGGCCTGACCTTCTTCTTCTCGTTCCGCGGGACGGCGGAGGACTCGGTGCTGAAGTCGCTGGGCCTCTCCGCCCTGATCCTGCTGCTGGGCAACCTCTATCTGGCGAGCGGGCTGCGCTTCGATTTCCGTCAGGACACCGACATCATGGGCGAGATCAAGACCTGGCCGCTGCCGGCCTGGAAGATCTTCATGGCCATGATCCTGCCGCAGGTGCTGCTGGTCAGCGTCCTGCTGTGGATTGCTCTGCTGCTGCGCAGCTTCCTCACCGGATTCCAGCCCGTGCTGCTCGCGCTGCTGGTGGCGCAGCCGATCCTGACCTACATCTGGGTCGCGCTTGACAATTGCGCGCACCTGCTGGCGCCGGTGCGCTACTCGCCCGGACAGGAAGGAGCACTGCAGAACATCGGACGCGCGATGATCCTGATGCTGCTGCGCTTCCTCGTGCTGGCGCTGCTGCTGGGCTGCACCAGCGTGCCGGCCTTCTCGGCGTACTGGATCCTGGATGCGGGTGTCCTGCCGGCTTGGCTCGTGATCCTCGGCGGATCCGTGCTCACGCTGCTGATCGCCGGCGCCTTCGCCACGATCCTGACCACGCTGGGGGGCAAGTTCCTGCAGCGCTACGACGTGTCACGGGATCGCGGCTAGCGCGGCGTCGAGGTGCGGACGCAGACGCTGCTGCGTCGACGGATTGTGCCAGCCGACGAAGGACACCGGGGTCTTCGCATCGAGCGGGAAATCCAGCGGAAGTCCCTGCGGATCCGTGACGATGCAGCCTGCCGCCTGCGCGCAGATCAGCGCGCCCGCGATGTCGTAGGGCTTGGTGGTCAGCGTGGGGCGGCCGCGCCGCTGCGCGAGGAAGGCGCGCAGCTCCGCGATCATGCGGTACTTGCCCTCGATCAGGCAGATCAGCTGGCCGGCGTTGCAGATGTACTGATCGTCGTAGCAGTTGCGCACATCGGCGCGCTCGTGCTGCTCCAGACGCGCGAGAAACTTCGTCTCGACCTCGCCGATCATGAGGCGCATGTCCGCCATGTACTTGAAGAAGGGGAAGTAGCCGTGATCGACGCGGTCATCGGCATCGGCGCTCAGCACGCGCGGCGCGCGCACCGGGTGTCCGGGATGCAACGCGAACTCCTCGAGCTCGCATGCTCCGCCCTTGTCGGCGCGGATGCGCTGCCACGAGCCGGCGCGCGAGGTCGGAATCTCGCTCAACAGCCCGTGCAGCACGTCGGACTGCCTCGGCTCGCCCTCACCCGGCCCGCAGATGGCGATCACGCTCCACGCGCTGCGCAGATCGGTCATGAGATTGCGCGTGCCATCGATCGGATCGACCGCGATGCGCGGACCGCCGTGATCGAAGCCGGAGAGCGCCTGCGGGCCGGCGCTGCCAGGCCCGAAATGCCGCCAGCCGGCGTCTTCGGTCAGCAGTGACAGCGGCCCGTGCCGTGCTTCCTCCAGCAGCCACTGCGTCAGAACCTCCTCGGTCGGCGCATCGATGCCGTAGGTCAGATCGCCGACACCCTGCGCCACCGGACGCGCCACCCGCGAGAAGTCCCCGCTCTCCCGCGCGCCCAAAAGCTCCGCGCGGGCCGCCATGCGCATGGCATCGGCCAAACGGGCCGTCGAGGCCTTCCAGCGAGCGGCAATGAGCTTGTCCATGGGGGACCGTGCCCTCCTTATCGCCCCTCGGCCGCTCCGGGTCAATCTCTCGCCAAGAGCGGGGCCCAGCCATACACTCATGCCCCCTATGAGCCAAGTCCGCGAGGTGATCATCATCGGTTCCGGTCCCGCCGGTTACACGGCGGCCATCTACACGGCCCGCGCCAACCTCAAGCCCATGCTGTTCCAGGGCATGCAGCCCG